>SDBT01000975.1_pt1 | contig 48413 bp, 38 predicted proteins | sample 2277101 | NCBI WGS metagenome assembly SDBT01 (sample SAMN10404973, study PRJNA504765) | marine sediment metagenome | isolation source: marine sediment core GS10_PC15, 103 cmbsf | place: Arctic Ocean: Southern Knipovich Ridge | collected 2010 | reverse complement strand
CAAGAAGTACACACTTGAAGAAATCATGTACGAACTGAAAAAACTGAAGGTGATCCAGCTACAAAATCAGAGAAGAGTTATGACCGAAATCACTAAAACTCAGAAAGAATTGTTCAAGAAGCTGGTCAACGAAATTCCCACGCTATGACCTCACGCATAACCTAACTGTAAAAGTCCGGGATTTTAGGATATAATAAAGGAAAAAGGTCATGGCAATCTCCTGATCCTCCTGGTAATAGGCTGATCTAATCTTAGAAAAAACTTCATCTATCGGCTCTTCAGGCAATTTATTTCGGATATTCATTAATTTATATCCCAAACAAACCTTTTTAGCAAATCAATATTAAAAATGTTTAGCAGCTAATGTAATAATTGTTTCTTTTCCAGATATTAATTATATTGATACTGAATAGCAGACTTTTCCTGTTTTATTCTTTTCTAGAAAATAAACGTATTTTTGGGTTAGATAACCGAGGGATATTTTCATGGAAGAAAAAAAATCTATTTTCCAAGAATATTTTGAAGTACCCGGGGAATTTATAGACAGGAAAGAGGTGAGGAATGAAAATGGAATTGACGTTATTGTACCTTTATTAAATACAAATGAATTATTTGAACGAAACCTCTATAATATTTATGAAAGAATACCGATTAACAAATTGTTAATTGGCGATGGAGGATGCACCGATAATTCAATAAAAATTGCACAAAATTTTCCCAGAGTCACTATTTTTAATCAAAATCACCATAAATCCCTAGGATATTCTGTCAAAGAATTAATCGAAAATGTTGAAACCGATTGGTTTCTTTACCTTCATGCTGATGTATTTTTACCCGCAAACTGGTATGATGAAATGATCAAATACAGAGAAAAATACGATTGGTATGAATGCCGCACAAGATTTACGGTTCTGGTGGAATTTCCTCGCGAGTATGCGAAAGATGAACGGCCATCAACCGCCGGGAGCCAGTTCGGTAAAAAAGCTATTTTTGAAAAAATATTACCATCGATCTATGATGACTATGTTTATCGTAATGAGGATTTTATCTTTGCCGGAATGCTTGAAAGGAATGGGGGGAGGATAGGGAGGATTGATACGACCTACACATACCATCAAATAATGAATAAAAGAGGTGAAACGGAACCGGATCTTGCCAAGGTAAAAGTGATAAGAAAGAATGAAAAAGATTGGGAAATTAAAACATTTGATATGCAAGCACGAGGAATAATAAAATATTTGGACCCGGTAAAAAAAAGCATGATACATAATGTCAATGTGTCTGTCGGGTTATTAAATGAATTTGGGGTCCTTGATTGGAATGAATTTAAAACATGGGTACAAAAAACTAATCCTGCCTGGTTAAAATATATAAAAAAACCGTCCGGCTTTCAACAGACATTGAAAAAGGTTTTAAAACGCTTAGCAGCCCGATTATACGGAAACTAAGATTAATTAATGTGAGATTATGACAATTGTTACATGCATTATGACGGATGGATTTTTAATGAAAGATGATATAGACTTCGGTTTTTAATAAGTTATTGGAAAGTATTTATAAATTTTCTAAATAAAATTTTTGGCCAATATTACGTGTGAATTATCAATCCTTTGATGTCCGATTCAAAACAAGTCTTTGTTTTTTATTTTTTACAATAAAAATTATTGTATAGGTTATAATTTTATCAAATCGATATGTACTAATTAATAAAGTTATCCGAGTTTGCATATGTATAAAGAAATAACTAAATGTCGCATATGCGGTAATAATAATTTAACTTCTATTATTAATCTTGGAACTTTGTCACTAACTGGGATTTTCCCGAAAAACAAATCTGATTCAATCTGTTCCGGACCACTGGAGTTAATAAAGTGCATGGAAGATGCTCAAGGGAAATTTTGTGGGCTTGTTCAATTGCGTCATAGTTTTGATCTTAACACCTTGTATGGTGACAATTATGGTTATCGTTCTGGTTTAAATAAATCAATGGTCGAGCATTTGCATTGTAAAGTAAATAAAATTCTGTCTCTGATTAATCTATCAAAAGATGATTTGGTGATTGATATTGGAAGTAATGATTGCACAACTTTAAATGCATACCCAAAAGAAGGACTGGTTCTCGTTGGAATTGATCCAACCGGTAATAAGTTTAGAAAATATTACCCATCCTATATACACCTAATTCCTGACTTCTTTTCAGCAGAGGTTGTAAAATCTAACTTTGGAAATAAAAAAGCAAAAATAATCACATCAATATCCATGTTTTATGATTTGGAAGAACCAATTCATTTTATGAGAGAAATTTATAAAGTACTCGCCGATGACGGAATCTGGGTTTTTGAACAGAGCTATTTACCTACAATGCTTTCTCAGATATCATATGATACAATCTGCCATGAACACCTGGAATATTATGCGTTGAAACAAATAAAGTATATGACTGACAAAGTGGGATTTGAAATTATTGGTATAGAATTTAATAATGTCAACGGCGGGAGTTTCTCAATAACAGCTGCTAAATCTGAATCAAACTATAAAGCCTTTTTTGTGGATAATATTCTTAATACTGAAACAAATCAGGGTCTGTCAACTTTAAAACCGTATAAAAAGTTTGTGGAAAACACTTTACGCCACCGTGAAAAGTTGTTACATTTCATTCACACAAAACGCAAAGAAGGATTCTTGATTCTCGGTTATGGTGCATCAACCAAAGGAAATGTTATTTTACAATTTTGCGATATTACAAAAAATGAAATTCCATATATTGCTGAAATAAATGAAGATAAGATTGGCTGTTATACGCCTGGTACAAATATTCCCATTATTTCCGAGCAAGAATCAAACGCTATGGGCCCCGATTATTTTATGGTCCTTCCCTGGCATTTCAAAGACAATATTGTAAAAAGAGAGCAACAATATTTAATTAATGGAGGACAGTTATTATTTCCATTACCGACTCTGGAGGTTTTTTCTAAGTGAAATCAGCTGTTATAGTTGGCTGTGATGGTCAGGATGGAAGAATCGCGTATGACTATCTGTTAAAAAAAAATTATAACTTAATAGGGATTGATATTGATATAACCAAATCGTCAGGAACTACATGGAAAAAAAAAGTTAGAATTGACGATACAGATTCTGTTTTTAATTTAATAAAAATCATAAAACCGGATGAAATTTATTATTTTGCCGCTTATCATCATTCTTCCGAAGACAGACCGCCAGAAAACGTACATCTTTTTGATAAAAGTTATAAGGCAAACGTATTTTCATTAATCAATTTTCTTGAAGCAATAAAACAATATTCTGCCAAATCCAGACTATTCTATGCAGCTTCATCATTAATATTTGGAAAATCTGCAGTAAATTTTCAGGATGAAAACACTTCTTTTAATCCGGATACCATTTATGGGATTACAAAATTAGATGGGCTCTTATCCTGCCGCATCTATAGAAATACTTATAAAATATTTGCCTCAGTTGGTATTTTTTATAACCATGAATCGATATACAGGGATGAAAAATTTATAACTAAAAAAATTATCAAAGGTGCTATAAGTATAAAAAACAATAATCAGGGCAGATTAGTGGTAGGCGACCTTAATGCAGAGGTCGATTGGGGCTATGCACCCGATTATGTGGATGCGGCATACAGGATTTTAAATTTACAAAATCCAGATGATTTTATCATTGCCACCGGCAAAAAATGCACCGTACGCGATTTTGTTAAATTTACATTCGACCACCTCGGATTGGAATGGGAAAAATATGTAGTTGAAAATAAAAGCCTGATTAATAAACGGGGAACCAAACTCATAGGGAATCCAAAAAAATTGATGCACGCGACTGATTGGAAACCCTCCGTTAATCTAAAACAGATGATAAAGCTGTTACTGAACGCAGAATATGAGACATTGGGTAAATAGTACTGAAAGTGACCCTTAAGCAATGATGCGAGAATAGCTCACGAAGCAATCAAATAAGTATTGCTGTTCAAGATAACTATAAATACTATTTGAAAAAGAGTGGAGATACCAAACCATCAAGGGATAATGAAAATTACTATGGCTGAAAACAACACTAAAAACATACTAGACATTGGATGCGGAAAAGACAAAGTAAAGGGTGCTATAGGTGTAGATTTAGTCGATGAGCCGGAAGTAGATGTTGTACATGACCTAAATATATTTCCATACCCATTTAAAAGTGAGAGTTTTGATGAGATATATATGCTTGACGCTATTGAGCATTTAAATGACACGATAAAAGTAATGGGAGAGTGCCACCGGCTTTTAAAACCAAATGGAAAATTATTCATCAGAGTTGTTTACTGGAATCACAAATATTCCTGGTCAGATCCTACTCATGTTCGTGCTTTTTCAGAAGTTTCTTTTAATTTTTTTGTTGGGCAACGTGCCTATTATACAGACTTCACATTCAAAGACCTTCAAATCGATTACATTTACGATGGTATTGCATTGAAAATATTTCGCATCAAAAAGCTGGTGAAGTTTCTATCTCGTTTTTTGTGCAATATGATACAGGGTATGGAAATAAGTTTGACAAAATAACACACCTTCAATATTATGAGATTTTCACTAAAAAATGCATTATTTTATTAATAATGGAGAGTTGTTCATTATCAATTGGGACAGTAAATAATAAAGCAATGTTTAGGTGAATAGCTAATATGGCTTCCAATAAACCAAATCCGATAATTAAGGATCTATCAAAATTTTTTAAAGTCTTCAGAAAATTTATTCCCATAAAAAAGATATATTTTTTTCTATTTATAAATATTCTTCGAAGTTTTACAGATGGTGTTGGTTTTGTTTTATTTCTCCCGTTATTGTCCATGGACGCAACACTTGCTGAAGAAAGTACTGCCAGCGGTGTTTCAATTTTCCTAAATAACATAATACAATCTATAGGCTTAAACCCCACATTTTCCATTATTCTTATTATGATTGTAATTATTTTCCTTATCAAAGGTGTAATAGTCTTGTTTCAAGGATTTTATGAGTCTCATATATTTGCCTATTTTACAAGGAAAGTAAGAAAATTGATTGTTTCATCTCTAATGCGGGTAGATTATCAATTTTATATAAAGAACAACACAGGTTTTTATAACAATTTAGTCACAACTGAAGTCGATAGAACAAGAAGTGCATTCGGACATTTCATATCTTTTATTTCTACAATCGTTAATGTCGCATTTTATACCGGCTTAAGTTTTATGATAAGCCCACGTTTCACAGGCATGGCAATGGTAATGGGACTAATTGTATTTTTCTGTCTTAAGTTTATTACCAAGCTTTCAAAGAAATACTCTCATCACTTAACAGAATCAAACGAAAGTATTACCATTTCATTTATACAGGCTATTCAGGCATTTAAATACTTCTTATCAACGAACGGATTCAAAAAATTCTTTCCCAAGTTAAACGAAGGCATTCAGGTTAATGCTGATTTGCAGTATAAAACAGGTAAACTATCAGCTTTTTTAAAAGCAGTAACCGAACCTCTTGTAATTATATGTGTTGGTATCCTCCTTTTTTTACATGTCGTAATTTTTAAGGAACCTTTGTCAGCAATTTTAATCACGGTACTTCTTTTTTACCGCGTCATGACTAGTATGGTGCATATTCAAATACTTTTACAGAATATTTTTTTAATGTCAGGGAGTGTAAACAGAGTTAATCAAACATATGAAATGATTGACCTGCATCAGGAAAAATACGGCAAGATAAAGATAAAAAATCAGTTTGAATCGATAATATTTCAGAATGTTTCTTTCTCATATGGGGAGAAATATGTACTGAAAAACCTCAGTCTTGAATTACCGGCAAACAAAATGATTTCCATGGTTGGAAAATCCGGATCGGGAAAATCAACGTTTGTTGATTTAATTACCGGGGTGCTTAAACCGACGACAGGAATTATAGAAATAAATGGAATAGATTCCCTCGAGATTGATTTCCAAGATTTCCGTAATAAAATCTGCTATGTTACCCAAGATCCGATAGTTTTTGATGATACAATCGCAAATAACATATGTCTCTGGGCATGTGATCCATCTGATGAGACTTGCTTCTCTAAAATTGAAAATGCTGCAAAAATTGCAAACTGCGAAAGTTTTATTATTAAAAAACCTGACAGTTATAAGTCTATTGTCGGAGACCGGGGAGTAAACCTTTCAGGAGGGCAAAAACAAAGACTGGTAATTGCTCGCGAAATCTTCAAACAGCCCAATATCCTGATCTTAGACGAAGCAACAAGCGCTCTTGACAGTGAATCAGAAAAATTAATTCAGTTGAGCATTGACAATCTAAAAGGAAAACTTACAATAATTATTATTGCTCACAGATTATCAACCATAAAAAATTGCGACATCATATTTGTACTTGAAAATGGTTCTATTATAGAAAAAGGTACTTTCGAAGAGCTCTACAAGAAAAATGAGGCTTTTAAAATGATGTGCAAAATGCAAAGTTTATGAATTGTTAAGTCCCTTTAATCGTCAAAATCTATATTCAATGTAGGTCTCTATTTAATCCCAGTAAAAACCTGATTTTCGTTTTTTTTAACTGTAGGTAACCGTTTTTGGGTCATTTAGTCGAAATTACATAGATATCCGGTCTAGTGTCACTGATTTAGATTGTGGCTTCTAATTACTCCACAAAAGATAGCTATCGTTTAGGGAAAATTCTTAAATTGGACGGTGAAGTCGTTGTTTTTATTTTTCCAATTACATATGTCAATAATATAGGGTAATTAAAATACTTCTTAATAGTTAATTAATATCGTAACAGTAATCCTATAAACGACCAATAAATACTTTTCGATCTGGGATTTGAGAAATATATAATAAGCTGAGAGCGAACTATGGTACACAATATACGTATAATTCCTCGCTTAGATATTAAGGGCCCAAACCTTGTGAAAGGCGTACATTTAGAAGGCTTGAGGGTATTAGGTAAACCCGAGCGGTTTGCTCAATATTATTATGAGACCGGAGCTGACGAATTATTATATGTTGATGTGGTAGCGAGTCTGTATGGCAGGAATAGTCTGCATGATATTATTAAAAAAACGGCACAAGAAATATTTATACCGTTAACGGTAACCGGTGGAATACGTACTATTGAAGATATAACAGATGTTTTGAGGGTGGGTGCGGATAAAGTTTCGTTAAATACAGCAGCCATAATAGACCCGAAAATTATTAAAGATGCATCCAGGAAATTTGGATCATCAACAATAGTGGTATCCATAGAAGCAATTAAACAACCTGACGGGAAATACCTCGCTTATACCAATAACGGGAGAGAATACACCGGAGTTGAAGTATTACAGTGGGCAAAACACGTTGAAGAGCTCGGTGCTGGTGAAATCTTACTAACATCCGTAGATAGAGAAGGAACAGGTTTTGGTTATGATATTGATATTACAAAAAAGATATCAGAAGCAGTGTCAATACCAGTAATTGCCAGCGGCGGGGCGGGAAGAATTGAACATATTTCCCTGGTTATCAAAGAAGGCAATGCTGACGCAGTCGCAATTGCTTCTATGCTCCATTATAATTGCATCAGACATTTTAAAGACAATAATGACAATGATTATGATGAAGAAGGTAATATCGAGTTTTTACAAAGTGCAAAAAAATTTTCAAAAGTAAAATCTTACAATCTACCTGAAATCAAATCACAGTTGAACAAAAATGGAATAATGTGTCGTTTTAATTAATTAATGCAGGAAATTTTCACATGACTGATAAATACAGAAATATAGTTGCTGTTGTTGATTATGGGATGGGTAATTTATTCAGTGTTCAGCATGCATGTGAGAAAGTGGGATTAGCGTGTAAAATTACATCTGATTATTCTATTATAATGAATTCAGCGGGTTTAATTTTGCCCGGGGTTGGTTCATTTGGCGATGCCATGGTAAATTTAAAAAAATTTGATCTAATATCTCCCATAAAGGACTTTATTGCAAGCGGAAAACCTTTTATGGGAATCTGCCTTGGTATGCAGTTACTATTAAGTGAGAGTGAAGAATTCGGCCAACATAAAGGTTTAAACATTATAGAAGGGTCTGTGTTGAAATTTTCAACCAAAACCAATTCACAAAAACAGATAAAAGTTCCACAGGTTGGGTGGAATCAGGTACTCCTGCCGGAAAATTACACAAAAGAGAACTGGAATGGATCACCGCTACAGAATATTAATCATGGTGAATTTATGTATTTTGTCCATTCATTTTATGCTATTCCTGAAATTGAAAAAACAATTTTGTCAATTACGAGTTACGAAGGAACCACCTACTGTTCGAGTATTTTATGGAGGAATGTTTTTGCTACTCAATTCCATCCCGAAAGAAGCGCGAGGGAAGGAATAAAAATATATAAATATTGGTCATCAATAGTAGATACTAGTAAGGAGTAAAGTATGGGAAATAGTAACATGGAAATTAAATATGGGTTGCCTGAAAAAGTAGTATTTTGCAAACACTGTGTCATGTCCAACCAGCGCCCCACGTCCTGCATTGAGTTTGAGCATACAAAAGAAAAGAATCACACCACTCTGACCTTCGATGACGAAGGCGTTTGCGATGCCTGTCGGGCTGTGGAAGCTAAAAAAAACATTGATTGGAAAGAACGAGAAAATGAATTATTAAAATTATTGGATAAACATCGAAGAAAGGATGGGTACTATGATTGTATAATACCTGGAAGTGGTGGTAAAGATAGCTCTTTTCAGGCACATGTCCTTAAATACAAATACGGGATGCACCCGTTAACTATTACCTGGCCGCCCATTATGTATACAGACTACGGCTATAGGAATTTCCGCAAGTGGATCGAAAATGGTGGTTTTGATAATATAAGTTTTAATCAGAATGGAAGAGTTATGAAATTGATAACGAGATTATCAATAGAAAACCTCCTTCATCCGTTTCAAACTTTTATTTTGGGGCAAAAAAATTTTGCCCCAAAAATAGCGTTGAAATATAATATCCCCCTTATTATTTACGGTGAAAACGAGGCTGAATACGGGAACCCAATAGCAGAAAATAAAACATCACTTCGAGATAAGTCTTATTATGCTATGAAAAACCTTGATAAAATTTACCTTGGCGGTGCATCCATTAGGGAATTAACAGAAACATACGAGGTTGACCTCGTAGATTTAATGGCTTATCTACCTGCATCATACGATGAATTAGAAAAGTCTAAAATAGAAGTACACTACTTAGGGTATTATTTAAAATGGGTACCTCAGGAAGCGTATTATTATGCAGTTGAACACACAGGTTTTCAGGCCCGGCCTTTTCGCACTCAAGGAACATACAGTAAGTATAACAGCATAGATGATAAGATAGATGATTTGCACTATTATACGTTATATATAAAATTCGGGATAGGACGTGCAACATATGATTCGTCTCAGGAAATCAGAAATAAACATCTGACCAGGGAGGAGGGTGAATTGCTGGTAAAAAAATTTGACGGAGAATTTCCTGACCGGTATTTCGGTGAAATAATGGATTATATAGGCATGACACCTGAACGTTTTTTTACACTCTGCAACCAAGCTCGCTCTTCACATTTATGGGCTAAAAGCAACGGAGAATGGAAATTGAGACATACTGTGAATAAAGATGGCTTAGATGATTAAAATGTTCATACATGGATAATTTTGCGAAAATAATAAATTTTTATAAATCACAGGTGTTATTAATGAAAGAATTAAAAATATTAATTATCAACCCGCCGGTCAGGCTGGATGATAAGCCGAGAAATATTCCCCACGGGCTGGCAATTATTGCAAATATCATTAGGGAAAAAATGAGGCTTGAGCCCATTTTCCTGGATATTAATGCACATAGATACTCAAAGCAGGAAGTCGAAGAAATTATCAAAAATACTGATTTTAACGTAGTCTTGATGGGGGGGATCGCCACTGTATACCGATCAATAATCGAATTATCAGATTTTATTAAAAACATAAATCCAGATTCAAAAATAATTGTTGGCGGTTATGTCGCTATGCCCATTCCAAATCTACTGTTGTCTCACTCGAGGGCAGATATTGTATGTACCGGTGAGGGAGAGATAACGATAGTCGATTTATTGCAAAATTTTCAAAGGAGTGGTTTGAATGCTGATTTATCCGTTGTACAGGGTATTTGCTACAAGAGTGGTAAAGGCAGTGATTTACACATCACACCTTCAAGGCCATTCATCAAAGATCTTGATCAAGAAAGCATGTTGCCTGCATATGATCTGCTTCCAATGGACATATACCTATCAAACCCTGTTGTTGGTATTGGAAAAGATATCGATTTAATAACTGGAAGGGGTTGTCCGTTTAAATGCTCTTTTTGTTATCAACCGTTTGGACACAGACAAAGGTCTCATTCTGTCGATTTTATCGTTCGGGCAATAAATTATTTGATTAATAATTATGACATAAATTTCGTTTCGTTTCAGGATGATGAATTTATGACTAATAAAAGAAAGGTGAGGGAATTCTGTAAAAAAAGAAACGAAAATTTTCCGGACCTTCTGTGGTCCTGTACGGGGAGAGCAAATATCATTGCTCATGATGAACTTATTGTAAAGTTGATGAAAAATTCCGGGTGCACTTTGATTTCCTGCGGTTTTGAATCTGGTTCTCAGAGAATGCTGGATAGTATGCATAAAATGCATAAAATAGAAGAAATGGAGAAAACAACCAAAATACTGAGAAAATATGATATGCCGGTTGCAGTCTCTTTCATTTTAGGCATGTCGGAGGAAAATGAAAAAAGTTGCAATGAAACCATTTCTTTCTGCACGAGAAATAATATACCTATGGATTCATTAATGTTTGCCACTCCTTACCCTGGATCCGAATTATTTGATTTTGTACTGAAAACAAACCGATTAGATAAAAATAACCTTCATGAATTTCTAATGAATATTCAGGACGCTCGGGATTTCCTTATTAATCTCACAGATTCTTTTTCTGATGATGAACTGATAAAAAAAAGAGAGGAAATGATGAATATAACAAGAGAACATTATAATAAATTTATTACAATGGAAGAGATAATAGCAAAGATGAAAAATTTATTTGGTAATTTAATGGAAAAAGTATCGTTTGATGAAAAAGATTTAGAACACCGGGCAAAACATGGAGGCATGAGTATATTTTAAACGGAGGATAATTATGAGTGTGTTATCACTTATTGTAGCCAGGAAAGGGAGCAAAGGATTAAAAAACAAGGTATTACGAAAAATAAACGATAAATATATTTTTGAATATTCAATAAACTATTCTCTTGCCCTGTCATCCAAGATCGGCAGCGAAGTCTTAACAGCAGTTTCATCTGACTCTGAAATAATTGAAAAATACTGTATCGGGAACAACATAATGTTTACTCCAAGAAAACCCGAGCTTGCAATGGATGATACACCGATAGAAAAAGTTATGTATGAGACCTATAAAAAAATTGGAATGAATTTTAAGTATATATCTCTCCTGTACGGGAACATCCCCACCCGTTATAATGACGAATTTCTTAAGGCTTTTCAATTTTTGGAAGAAAATCCCTCTTATGATGCAGTATTGAGCATGCAAAATGTGGAGAAACACAACCCTGCATGGATGTTTGAGTTAGATGAAAATATACTGCCTTTGAAAAATGAGGAAGGCTTCAGACGCCAGGATTTAAAGCAGCTCATGATTCACGATGGGCATACCGTTTTAGTACGAACTAGATATTTTGTTGATTTTATGGAAAATCAAAAACCTCAAGGAATATTGTTTGAGGGTTTCGGGAAAAGGATTAAACCGATGTTGAATACAAAACCACTTATTGACATCGATACGGAAAAAGATCTAAAACTGGCAGAAGCAATCTTAAGTAACACAAATTAAATATTTAGATTGTCCTGGAGAGATATAAACTTGGCAATAAACGGAATATGCAGATACGCAGCAAACAACGAAAATTACAGGTATCTAGTAAATCAATGTCTCTAAACAAACTTTATTTGCGGTTAAGTGTCTGCGTTTCGCCAGTAGAAAGAGTTGCGAGGAATTTATTTAATTTATTTATCGAATTCGGATATGCAGGATTAAAAAAATCAATAAATGTTTTTTGATCTTTTGGCTTCTTTTCTCCATACAGTATAGCCTTTAGATCATTTCGACTCATAATTACGTCTATATAATCCTTTAATATATCATAAGGGAATTCTGTGCCCAATGATTCCGGTTCATAATTAATATAACAGGATCCCGGGCAAATATGTTTTGATTCAAATGTAGCCGCTGATAAAATTGAAAACATAAACTTAGACATACTGATGAGTTCAATATTATCAATTTCACTATGTTTTATAATTTTTACATTATGCGATTCATATTCCATATATCTTTCGGGATAATCCAGGGGATGTACTTTAATATAGAGAAGGAATTTTTCCGGAATTATTGATAGGATTTCTTTGATATAAAAAATTGATCCCTTGTTGATAAGACTGTCAATACCTACTAACGCACCATAATCAGACCAAAAGGTTATTATTATAGGATTATTCGAGGGCCGATGCTTATATTTTGAATAACTGTCCCAATAAGGAAAGCCGCCTTCAATAAACACAACGTTTTTATTAACTGTTAAAGATTGAAATATATTACGTGCGATAATATTTGGATAAAAGTAGTATTCACATGCCACAGCTCCCATACCGGGTGTTCCCAATGTCGGGAAATAATCAACTCTCACTGTCTTAATACCAATTTCTTTTGCTTTTCTTAAAACACCTAGTTCTCTGGGGTATCGATCCGCCATGGTAACTATTATTTCTATGCCTTTCAGCTCAATATCTTCATATATGCGAATTCCATCGAGCATTGCGGGAAAGCAGTTATAAAGATAGACTTTCTTTAGATCCTTTTCTTTTAAAAGAAGAATTAGTACATAACTGCATTTAAATAAGTATCCTAGATTTTGTAACCTTTTTAACGAAAAACATATTTTATTCTCAATCATTGCAAGGGGAATATTCATCATTTGTGCTAATACTTCATCCTTTTCAACCGAATGAGCGTTTAACAACACTATTTTTGAATTATTTGAAAGAAATGTAGTAGTAAAAAATAATTTTAGCACAACTTTAACCAACGATTGTGCAATTGAGAGCAAATCTTTTAGTGATTCATTTTTAAATTTTGATTCATGATATGCAAGATATGAATTACGGATAGAAAAAGCATATATATATTTATAGCTTTGTTTTGAGAATTTTGAAATTATCCTATCAAAATTATTTCTTTCATATAAAAGCTTTTCACCAAAATTCATTGGTTGTTATTCTCCAAATATTATTTGATTAATCTTCCGTATTATTAATAATTTGCATCACTGTTTTTGCTAATCTTTCACCGGCCCTGCCGTCTGATTCGCCTATCATTTCATTGAGATATCTTTTCCTTTTTATACTAAACTCTGGATAGTATTTTTCAGAAATCACCAAAGTGAGTGAAGAATCCAATTGTTGTAAATCGTTTGCTCTTAATTCAATTTTATTCTGAAAAAAGTCATCAAATTTTAAAAGTTATCCGGATTCACCAGTATTATCGGAACTCCTTCTATTACAGTTTCAAAAGATGTAGTATTATTTATATTGTTACGGATATATTCAGCCTTTATAAATGAAAATCATAAATATATATTTTATAATTGTCTGGATAAACGGATTATGTCAATCTGGCAAATCCTGAATGTCTTACAGGCCCTTCCAGTAAGCAGGAGATATTATTATTTTCCAAACCCTTTTTAATAACACGAAATGCAATGTTAGATTTATCGATGAAATTCTCAATTATACTTTCCGAATAGGCATAAGTTGTGTACACTGCAGCGCCAGCAAGGTAACCGTTTTTTAACATTTCCTGTGTATACAGTGTTTGTATTTCTAAAGCATTATCATAATTAAAAGTAATGTGCGTCAACGGTGGGATTCCTGATATTTTTATTTTTACATCATTTTCCTCGGCAATCTTTTTCCATCCTTTATTTATCTTATCCCCATAATTAACAAGATATTTTTGAACTTTATTTTTTTCCATTTTCTCAATGGTTGCCATAGCTGCTGCATACCCGACTCTCTCAGTCCAGAAAGTGCTACTAATGAAACTCTCCTGTGCTATATCCATTACTTCCCTTTTCCCGATAATAGCCGCAATAGGATAACCATTACCAATTGCTTTTCCAAATACAGCTATATCCGGAAAAATCCCATGCATTAAATGTATTCCCCCTAAATTCATCCTGAATCCTGATGTCACCTCATCGAATATTAAAACTGCATTAATTCTATTTGCGATATCACGCACACCTTTTAAAAACCTGGATTCAGGATTCTTTGATCTTACAGGCTCCATAATAATTACACCAATTTCAGCACTATATTTTGTAACTATTTCTTCAAGCTCTTTTAAATTATTGTAGTGAAACGGTATTGCAGTGTCCCTAAGTTGCCTCGGAACCCCTTTCGACAGCAGACCGGGTAATAAGTGGTCGTTTAAATTTTTGTTATCACCAATATTTGATGCCAGATACCAATCATGCCAGCCATGATATCCACAAAATGCAATTTTATCTTTTCCACTAGCTGCCCTGCCGATTCTTACAGCAATCGAACATGCTTCCCCACCTGTTCTTGCGAATCTTGCCATTTGAGCCCATGGGTGAAGGGATAATATTTTTTCAGCGAATTCTACTTCTTCATAGGAATTAAGTGTCGCCATAGAACCATTGTCAATAGCAAATTTTACTTTTTGATCAACATCTTTATCCGAATAGCCCAGAACACAAGAGCCAACACCCATCTGTGCAAAATCATAATAATGATTTTCATCTAAATCCCATATTTCGCAGCCTTTTGCTTTCTTATAATAGGACGGCCATTGTTCCGGAAAAAACATCTCCGATCTTTTTGATAATAGCTGATTCCCTCCCGGGATTAATTTTTTAGCTTTTTCCCATAATTCAATACCTGTGTTCTTCATGAACAGCTCCCCGGCTATAGATCTTCATTTTTTACATTTTTATCAAAATTTATCCAGTATCCTTCCGCAACTTCCCTGTTAATTAAAAATATTTCATTTTTTATTACATAATCAACTAACTCTGAATCGATCAATGTATATAGCTTCTTTTTAAAAAAATTAATAATATATTTAAAAAATTCATAATCACACTCGTAATCTAAAGTAAATCTTAAATATGGATAATTCTTAACCCCCTGCAGGTTAATTTCATATAATTTACCTTCGTCAAATATCCGGGTCCAGCCCGTTTCAAGAGTGCGCTCGATGTTCCCCGACAGCGAGTTTTCTAGAAAGTCTTTCCTATACCCCATGTCATTCATCCCTAGAGGCAATCCAATTGTTTTACAATATTCTTTTCCGCTTAGTAATGCTAATTGTATATTTTTCATAGCTTCTGTTGAACATAATATATCATCGCCATCAATAGAGATAATATTCTCAACTTTATAATGTTTTGCACATTGTAAATGACGCAATGGAATATTATTCAATGAACCATAATAAATAGAACAATTTTTCAATTGCTCCAACTCCCTGTTCTGCTTTTCATCGCTTGTTGCAATAATTATTGAAACGGTTTTTGAATCAATATCTTTTTTAAAAGCTGTATAAACCCGATCGATTAACCATTGAATTAGGACTTTGTCCTGTACTTTAAGCAGGAGTTTTCTTTTCAATCTCGTGGAGCTAAGTCTCGCGGTTATCAGTATTGCAGAATCCATGATATTATTTATTTTATCCTTTACAAAAATACTTTATTTCATATGTAATAGGGTAAATGGAGAATAATATGTTTTAAAATTTATGTAACGACAATTATGATCATTTAATAACAAGGTTTTAAACACTGACAAAACTTCTTGAGTTAAAAGATTCCTCTACTTTATATAACAATTTTAAAACTCGAAGATCGTATTCAAGTGTATTAATATATTTCCCTTTTCCTCTTAACGCATTTATGAAATTTCGCATTTCTTCAACATACATATTTTCACTTATATTAGGATTATAACCACTTTCTGTTTTTCCTTTTTCATAATTAATTTTATTCCATTTATCCATTGAAGGGTCAAATATTTCAATATACTGATCTTCCCAATCCCATCGCAATTGTTTCTCAGATCCGTTTACAAGCAATCGTCTCGTTGCGAAGCGTGAAACAACATCAACCGTAATCACACTTAAAAAATCATCATAATCCATTAAAAAGTTATACGTATCATCTATTTCTTCTGCACCTTCAATGTCAATGGTTTTTTTATATATTGCCGAAACTCTTTTGGGAAATCCAAATATTTTAGTAAACCAGGTCATTTCAAATGGTACAATTTCCCTTGCTCCTCCCGTGTCTTTATTCGACACATAATAATCAGATACTTTTTCATAAGTATGCCAATCCGGTAAATACTGACCGGAATGTAAAATTATGTTCGATATTTTACCCAACTGATTTTCATCTATTATCCCTTTTATTATTTGTAAAGCCGGATAAAACATTAATGTTGCGGATGGTGCCGCTAATATGTTCAATTTGTTAACTTTTTTTATTAATTCTTCCATTTCAATATCAACCACACTCGCTTCAACGAAAAATGGTACCTTCAGTTCTATGGCCTTTTTTATATAAATATAATGAATATGAGGTGGAACGGAAATAATGAGCGCATCAATTTTATAATTATTTGTAACATTTGTAAAATTGTTGAAGGTTTTTATTCTGTATTTTTCACTCACCTCATTGCATCTGTCTTCCCGTTTATCAAAACCTAGCACATTCGAAATTTTTAACTCATTTAGACATCGTATTCTTCTTTTTCCCATTGAACCAAGCCCAACAACTAGAATGTTCATTTACATTTCCTGAATAAATAGTTTTAATTTGAAAATAATTTATTTTAACAGTCTAATGATTCATTGCATAGATAACCCCTGAGAATGAAGTTCGGTAATTCTCAGGAGATTGGATAATAGGAAATTGTCAACATTAAATAATTATATAATGCATCGCACCAAATTTAAGCTGAACAATATCAAATTTGGAGTTTATTAATAGCTTTTTTGTATTCTTCCCACTGACCAATATCAATAAAAGATTTTTCACTCACAGGATAAATACCAACCTTTTCCCGGTTTTCAATAAGCAGGTTTATCAGATCTGTTATATGAAACAACTTATTTTTTGGGATATATCCCAAAACATCTTTTTCAACAACATATACTCCGGTATTAATAGTGAGATCATACTCCGGCTTCTCCACTATCTGTTTAACTGCACCCCCGTTTTTGAATTCAATAATACCATATGGAATTATGTAGTGCTGTATGGACCCCAATATTGTTAAAGAATTATTGTTCTCCTTATGATAATTGACCAGATCAAAATAATCTGCGTGCACTATTATATCACAATTTGAAAGAATAAATGTTTGAGGAATATTCTTAGGTAACAAACTTAAGCTTCCTCCTGTTCCTAAATATTTTTTTTCAAATATATAATGCAATTTGTAACAATTATGTTCACTGTAATCAAAATATGATTTGACCATTTCTCCTTTGTAATTAAGGCTTAGGTAAAATTCATACACCCCAAAATTTGCAAAATTATCCATTATTATTTCTATTAATGGTTTATCCCCAATAGGAATTAATGGCTTTGGCAGAATACGGGTAAAGGGATCGAGCCGTTTTCCTTTACCTCCCGCCATTATTATTACCGGTAGATCAATTTTTTTCTTGATAACTCCTTTCTTTTTTTCTTTGAAAATGTCACTCCAGAACAATATATCTATCACTTCTTTTAAACTATTAATAACAGGTATAGCCTCGATTTTCTTGACTATCATAAGTTTTTTAATTTCTTCGAGATCCCACGGTTGATTCACGAAAACTGGATGTTCATTATACACCTCTTCAATATTTTCATCTAAAGGTCTGCCATTTAATATATTTCTCCGAACATCTCCATCAGATAATGTCCCTAAAAGAATTTTTTTTTCATCCACAACTATCAGTACTTTCTCTCCCGTTACATCCATTTTTTTCAATGCCTGTTTTATTGTCTGATTAACACTAATAAATATATCTTTCATAGTTTATAATCTATATCATAAAAATCCTTTTTTAATTTTTTCTTATTAAACTTTTGATTTTTAAGTATATTTAAAATATGTTGGGTAGTATCTCCATTTCCATAAGGGTTTGTAACATTTATCAATGTTTGTTGAAAGTCTTTTGAATAGAGCTTTTTAAATGCATCTTTTATGTTACTAATAGACGGCCCACAATCAATTACACTCCCCGCTTTTATTCTTCCCTTTTGCCTGTCCCCTATATTTATTGTCCCAATATTAAAACTTGGGGCCTCAATGATGCCGCTCGAAGAGTTTCCCACAACAGCATCTACATATTTCATAATTGACAAATAGTTTAATTGTCCCAACGATGAAAAAGCTTTCGATTTGCTTTGATTTTTTTCAACAAAATCATTTATTAATTTATTAATCATTCTTCCGCCGGGATCCGCATTTGCGTAAGTGAAAATAAGATTAACTTTTTTGATACTATCCAGTACAATAAGTAAATTTTTAAATTGCTTCTCTGTGGCCGATTTCTCAACAGTTAAGGGGTGAAAAGTTATTAACAAAATTTTTTCTTTAAGCATTATTTTTAATTCTTTTTCTATCTGTTTTTTGGATAGTATATTCATATTTTTAATATTATCAATTCCCAGTGCTCCAACATTAAAAACATTTTCAGGGTTCTCACCAAGCTGTATTACCCGTTTCCGATAAACAGCTGTTGAGGTAAAATGCAGATGACTCATTTTAGTTATCGCGTGTCTAAATGCCTCATCAATCACACCTACAGTAACCTCACCACCATGTATATGGGCAAGCGGGATCTGTGTAACCGTTGCTGCAATGGCAAATGTTAATGCTTCAAATCTATCACCCAGAACGATTGCAATATCAGGCATAAGCCTTGTCAAGGTCTCGCCAAAACTTATTATCCCTAATCCGATTGATTTGCATATTGCAACAGGTGTGTCAGCACTTAGGAGCATTTCCACCTTCTCATTGGTCTGAAAGCCATCCCTCTCTATTTCCTTATATGTCGACCCAAATTCCGGTGATAAATGCATACCGGAAACAATTATTTGAAGCTCCATGCTCTTTTCATTTTTGAATGCTTTCATTAATGGATTTAAAAGTCCATACTCCGCTCTTGTCCCTGTAAAAATGCATACTTTTTTTTTCATATTAAGATTAACTCATCTTTTTTAAAGTCCTTTTTCGCTATTTTCCCTATTATACTGTCCCATTCCATGGGTGATATCCCTGTGCCTGGCCTTTTAACCGTGATATTTTCACTGGTAAAAACTTCTCCTTTCTTGATTGCTCCAGACGCAACGATACTTTTCCTAACCACGGAAATGTTTTTTATTTCTGATGGCGAGGGTATCTTCTTTCCATTCCCAAGGGCTTTCTCAATATTTCTAACAGCTTGAACCATTTGCTGTAATTCATCCGGTTCCAAGCTTGCCTTGTGGTCTGGTCCATTCATATTTTTGTCAAGTGTAAAGTGCTTTTCAATTACGCATGCACCAAGTGCCGCTGAAGCAATTGCTACTTCAATGCCCAGAGTGTGATCAGAATATCCGATACTGATATCAAAAGTTTTTTTTATCGTTAGCATTGCCAGTAAATTTACATCTTTTATAGGCGAAGGATATTCTGTGTTACAATGCAGAACAGTAATATTCTTTTTTGCCGTGCCTGATTCTGTCAATATTTTTAGAGAGACTCCTATTTCTGTTAAATTCGCCATTCCGGTAGAAATAATTATTTTTTTGTTTAAATGCCCGATTTTTCTTAAATATGGTAAATTATTTATTTCACCCGATGGGATTTTAAATATCTCGAGCCCAAAATCATTCAATAAATCAATACTTCGTAAATCAAAAGGGCTGGAGATAAAAAGTAGACTTTTCTCGGAACAATAATCGATAAGCAGTTTATGATCATTTACAGAAAGTTCTAGTTTTTTTATAAGCTCTAATTGAGACTCATTTTCAGAGGTTGTTGATTTTTGATAATCAGCTTTTTTAGCAAATTTACTAACCAGGTTCTCCGATTTAAAAGTTTGGAACTTAACCGCATCAACGCCGGCCTTTGATGCAGAATCTATCATCCTTGTTGCAATTTCCAATTCTCCGTTATGATTTACGCCTGCCTCTGCGATAATAAATACTCTTTTGTAATCACACATACCGTTTTTTGTTATAATCTCTTTTTACTCTACCAGGATTACCGTAAATCAAACTATTATTTTCTATATTTTTTCTAACAACAGCACCCGCTGCTACAATTACATTTTCACCAACCGTGACATCATTTAATATATTTGATCCCATTCCCACAAATGTTTCACTGCCTAATCGAACATTCCCTCCAAGAGAAGAATTTAATGACACATGAACGAATGCTCCTACTTCAGACCCATGCTCGACAATAGAACCGGTATTTATTATACACATTTTACCAATCTTTACATCAGGACCTATATATGCCCGTTCACCAATGTATGACCCCTCACCGATGCTAATATTACTCATTATAGTAGCACTTTTTGCTATAATATATGGTAAATAAAATCCCAATTCTTTAATTTGAACATATAATTTATATCGTAAATTATGATCTTTTATTTGCCCAATCCCAATAACGGCACATTTCACAGTATTGATTAAATCTTTCAATTTATCGTCATCACCCAGGTATTCAACCGAATTAATGTCTCGCTTCTTTTTATCGATATAACCTACTATATTCCAATTATTTAATCGTAAAAGAGTACTCAAAACTACTTTCGCGTGGCCTCCACCGCCTATCATAACAATATCTTTTTTTTTCACGATTTTACCGCGATATTTTTTATTGCTGATATAATACGATCAATCTCCTCTTCCTTTAAACCGACGGAGCAGGGTAAATTTAACACTCTATCATAAAACCAATAGGATTTTTCGATTTTAAATGTTTGACAATCCTTATATGGTTTTTGAAGATGGTTTAAATACCAGAGAGGCCGTGTTTGAATTTTTTGCTCCGATAATTTTTCCATTAAACCATCTCTTGTTAACCCAAAATCATTTTTGTCCACAACCAATGAATAGAACCAGTAATTACTATAACCATAATCAGGTTCCAATATGAAAGAAAGACCCTTATAACCATCTAAAGAATATCTATATTTCTTAAAATTACCTCTTTTTGTTTTGATAAAATGGTCCAGCATTTCTAATTGGGCTAATCCCAAAGCTGCCTGTAAGTTGGTCATTCTATAATTGTAACCGATCTCATTATGGATGTAATATACATCATTATCCTTAGCTTGTGTGGTGAGATATTTCATGTGGTTTGCCGATGATTCGTCAGCTGTAACGATCACCCCTCCCCCGCCAGTTGTTATTATTTTATTGCCATTAAATGAATAGCAATTAATGTCCCCAATTGTACCTGTTTTTTTATTGGTGTACTTTCCTTTTGTATAATAGCTACCTAAAGACTCTGTAGCATCTTCTATAACCTTTAAATTATATTTTTTAGCTAATTCAATCAGATATTCAATTTCTACAGGGTTACCGAAAATATGAACCGGGATTATTGCTTTCACAGTTCTTTTAGAGGATTTATTAACCAACCTAAAACCATTAAATTCACATTCTTTTTCCATGAATTCTTCAGTTTTTTTGACATCAATGTTTAAAAAATCATCGCAATCCATAAAAACCGGTACAGCACCTATATATCTCACGCTATTTACTGGAGCAATAAATGTTACTGTTGGAACAATAACTTCATCATCATTTGTGATTCCACATTCCAATAAAGCAATTTGCAATGCCGCAGTCCCGTTTGTGCATGCAACAGCGTACTTAATACCATTAAAATCAGCAACATTTCTCTCAAACTCGGTAACAAATGCTCCCCCTGTCGAAACCCACTCGTCTTTAATAGCCCTGTCAACATATTCACGCTCTCTTCCTCTGAAACAGGGTACAGATAAAGGGATAAAATTTTCCATTGATTTTTTAATTGAAAAAGTAAAATAAAATTAACTTTATATGTTATAAATTTTTGGCTTGTAATATTTCAAATTACCCTCTTTAAACCACTTGATTGTTTCGAGCAATCCATTTTCCAAGGTATATTCAGGTTTCCAACCAGTCAGTTCATTTATTTTTTCATTTGACCCAAGAAGCCTTCCCACTTCACTCTTATCAGGCCTCTTACGTATCTTCTCTTGTACAATTCTCGCCGTAGGGTTTATAGCTTCGATGATCTTGATTGCTAATTCGTTAATAGAAATTTCTGTTTGAGTAGCAATATTTATTTCCTCTCCGATAGTGTTTTCTGACTCAGCTAAAGAAATAAACCCATTCACCGTATCTTTCACAAACAAAAAATCTCTAGTAGGTGTTAAATCTCCTAGTTTTAATTCACTTTCACTATTTAATAATTGTGAAATTATATTCGGAATAACTGCTCTTGATGATTGGCGCGGCCCATACGTATTGAATGGTCTGACAATTGTCACAGGTAAATCAAAAGATCTGTAAAAAGATTCTGCTAATTTATCCGCAGCAATTTTGCTCGCGCTGTAAGGAGATTGAGCCTGCAATGGATGTTTTTCATCAATGGGTACATATTGAGCTGTTCCGTACACTTCAGAAGTTGATGTTATTAATATTTTATCTGTTTTATGAAAACGTGCCGCTTGTAAAATATTCAGTGTCCCTTTAATATTTGTGTCTACATAACAATCGGGAGAGTTATAACTGTAAGGTATTGAAATCAATGCCGCAAGATGAAATACCATATTTACACCTTCCATCGCAGTACGAACACCATTTGGGTCTCTTATATCCCCGGGAACTATCTCAATATTTTTCAGCTTTTCGTCTCTAAAATTGTCCATCCATCCCCATGAATTAAAAGAATTGTAATAAACAAATGCCCTTACTTTTGCACCTTTATCAATCAGCCCTTCCACTAAATGAGAACCAATAAAACCATCCGCGCCGGTTACCAGAACTTTACAATTGTTTAAATCCAATATATTTTCCTTAATTATTTTGAAAACATAATTACTATTTTGAGCTGTTAAATAATATTATTAAATTCTTGAAAAATTTAATTCGAATTGCCATTTAAATCAATTAAAAAGAGTCGAAGCAATCAATAAATTAAAAAAGGCATCTTCGATGTTTATAAAATAAATTCCAGCAATGAATTAGAGAAACATTAATAAATATTTTACCCAAAGAAATAGTTCAAATTAATGTTTTTTATGGGCCATACAGATTTATACCTCTATCTTCCTCCTCGTTATGGGCATCGACTTCAGCCCAATTGCTCGATATATATCGCTGTGAAATATCTCAGGTTTGCTCGCTGTCCGGATATACACCGTCTTCCCATACTCAGTCCTCATGGTTCTGGTACTTGCAACATGGGTCGACAATCTCTTTCTCACCGAGGACCATAGTATGAAATACCTATGCGCTTGTAATCTGAATCGTACAGCATTCAATAGATGGTAGGCTAATACAAAAATAAAGATATGTCCTTTGATTCTTCTCACCTTATAGTGATACAAAGGACGTATCCCAAGCACACTCTTTATGGATCGGAAGGAATATTCCACTCCACTTAAGGTTATATACAGTCCTCAAATCTCTGGTTCATTTAAATCTTTCCTGCTTGTTCGTATATAGTATTTCCCTGAATATCTCTCTTCTGTTTCCTCCCGTCTTTCATAGCTATATGTAATATCAGTAGCAATCCCATTCTTTTGCGTGACCTTGATATCATAATATTAATGGACCCCTTGGCTCCTCTCTTTTAATCTGCCAATCCTTTCAAGTACCTTCTCATATCTCTTAGTCCCCCCCTTCTTCTTAACAACAGAAACAATTCAGTTTATTTTCTTTGAGTTTGTAAATGCTTTATATATGCTGAATACTTTATAATTTTCAGTTGTTATTCTTTCTTCAATTCTTACCGATTTATCACTTTTAAGAAAGTCATAATCTGTAATAAATTTCAAATCTAAAATAAATAAATTAATCTCATAATCCTTTATGAGAGGTAAAATAACCTTAGAAGATACGGGTCCATAACCATGTGGGAAAATGTCTGTAAAATGGAAAGTGCCTGCGAATTCAGAAAATATATTTGGTTTTAAAATCTTCCATTCCTTACCTAAAAAATAACCCAGTATATCAGCATTATTTGAAAATATACGAACATCCTTCATATTGCTACATAGATTTTCAAGGGACTTTACAAGTAGTTCTAACTTTCTACTGCTTCCCCCCCCTATCCTACTTAATAATATAGTTTCAAATAAAACCAATAATAACGAAATAATTAGTACAGTATAGATTATAGTCCGATGTCCATTTAAAAAAAGTTGAACGCTTAAAATAGAAACAAATGGAATTACAAATTCAATATACCTTTCAGGTTGACCCAAGAACCTTGTTTTTTTAAATGATGTAAGAATAAATATAATCAAAGAAACAACAACTGGTATGCTCAGTGTAGTGATGCTATTTGTTAAGACAATTTCTTTAATTTCCTTACTGCGTAATAAACTAACAAACAATACTGGTAGAAAAGGAAATCCAACAAACACGCTTATTAAAGAATTATAGTATAAATTTCCAAGTGCTTGTTTATAATTATTCTTTAGATTCTTCCAGAAGTCCCATACTAAATATCTCCATATACTGGTTTTGAACCTAAAGGGTGCTATGAATTTATAATATATTTTCTTACGGTTTAATTGTCCTTTTATATAATTTTTACAAATATTTGGCATAATTAGATAAAAAAGTAAAAAAGCAAATATAGGGACTGCGATGAAAATAAGGTTTTGGTATAATGCCACGAATATAGGTGAAGAGAAAAGCACAAACTGAAATGCAAACTGGCTTGAAACTATGGTAATAAATCCTATAAGGAAAACACCAATTAAAAAAAGCGGGTTATCGTAAAAATAATACCATATTATGAAATATAGATAAAACTGACCGCATAATAAACCAAACCCCCGAACACTTAGACCCCTATTCTTTGCATTCCATACTGCATAGCTAAAAGGGGTAAAAACGTAAATCAATAAGGAAAAAAACGAAAATGTTGTAAATGAAGCATCCATTTCTAGGAATGGATATATTGTAAATAAAAATATAAAATACATAAAGAAGGCCAATGCAGTAATACTAAATGAAATAAGATCATAGTAGCGCTCATAGCTTCTTCGCGGTAATAAAGACAATAAAAAATGAAAAAATTGGGGATAGGCAAAATATTTATCATCTATTATGTCCGGATGATGGGCAAGGAATTTATTATGATTATATTTAATTCCATTTATAAGGCCCAGGTGGTAAAAATGGTCTGAGCCTCTTAAGGATTTTTTGATTAATGTAAAATTTAAAATAGATAAAATTATAAAGACAGATATGGATAACATGAGTTATTTTTATATACTTTAAGGCGTTTTAAGCCAAAAGTTTATTTATTGCTCTATCAGTTGCTTGCTTTTCTGCATATAATTCATTACTTAGCCGGGCACGTCAACTTCCTCCAATTTTTTGTATAAAATGTGATTCTTCTCTCTATAAATTGCTGATTTTTAAAAGGTAACAAGAATTGAGCGTAATTGTCTATTGCAGAGTGTCTTTACTTCAAGAATAAATTTATAGCAAAATTATGTTGAATCCTGATCATAGTGCCCTAAACTGAGCCTAATTGTTTTTGAAATCTACAGCAACATAGAACCTTTCACTTAAACAGGATACCCATGTAAGTCGATTGAGAAAGTAATATTTAATAAGAATTGACCTGGCCCCGTCAAATTCTGTTTCAAATGTTTGATCATATTTGACCTCCAATTTTCTTTTTTTATCAGCATACCTCAAAATCCAGTTTTTTCCGTTATCACTTGAGGTCCACATTTCTACTATATTATAAGCGGGAATATAGTTAATGTGGTAATCGGATATTGTAACTCTATCGATTGGCTTATTAAATTCAAACTTATATATTAAGGTAGCTTCACCTTTGTCGGTCAGTCCCAGGAATCCTGGAGTTTTCTCATGCCATAGTTTTAGATTATTACTTGATTTTTGAATTGAGTAGCTATCCTTTTTATATTTATCAGTCTTAAAATCGTCTACGTAGAAAAAATCTGACTTTTCTTTTATTTGATGATACAACACATTTTCATCCTTTAAAGGGTGGTAGAATTTTTTAAATTCTTTATCAGCATAAAGAATAGACAAGGTATTTTCAAATTTATAATCGATATTTATGTTAGACTTTGGTAATTGACTTTCGTATTCTTTTTGAAGAGTAATAGGAAGGATGAGAGGATTTTTAATAATATTCAACATACTTGTAGAATATAAATAAGAACGAGATTTTTTATATGTCCTGCTATAAAGCAGGGAAGCAGAAAGTAAAATTAGTATGATAAATGTCAGAAGAATTGCTGGTGATAATTTCAGCAGTTTTAATAATTTCTTGGATTTTTGCCTTTGTAATAATTTATCAAACATATTTTGTAATATCTTTAATAACATAACCAGACCACAGGCTATAAGAATAATTGCAAATGGAATTATTCTTGCAACATGTCGGAGAATGCTACCTCTAATGTAAAATAGCGCAATCAATAAATATGACCAAAAGTATACTAATATTATTGCAAAGGTTAAATTTTTACTCTTGCGTATACAATATATTGTTCCCATTATTATTAAAATAGAAAGTATGATAAATAACAGGAAAAGTATCATGGGAGGTATTTGAAATTCATTACTTATTTCTACTGCCTGATTTAGTAATCCCTTTAAAAATATTATAGTTTTACTCGTAGCAGTGGGAATTGAATCCTGTGAAGATGAAATAGTTGCCCACGCCTCTATTTTTTCTACTGGCATAGCAGAACTGGATTTCCGGAGATTAAATAATGCGAAAGGTATTTGTATTAATATAGCCGGAATAATTCCTGCGGACAGATATATATATGGTATCTTTCGTTTTCTCCAAAAATTGATGGAAATGGCTATTGTTATGATTAAGACAAATAAAATACTATCATACCTGACAAGAAATAGCCATGAACATAAAGGGAGAAGTATTGCCAACAGATAACTTTTTTCTGTTGAATAATCAAATAATAACAACGTCGCCAAAGCTGAGAAGACGATAATTGGTTCCGTGGTGGCTTGATTTAGCCGGATAAATAAGGATGGAAATATCATAAACAGGATACTGGAAAAAACTGCTAATTTCACATCTTTGAAAATTCTTATACACGTAATGTATAATAACAAAGGCAGCAGTAGAAAACAGAGGTAAGGAAAGATGTGGAGTGCCAACATGGTGTGCCCAAAAAGCAGATAGGAAAAAGAAATAAGATACGGATAACCAGGGTAAAGATTGTCAGAAGGATAGGTATAGCCGAAGTACAAGGTGTCTGCTGCATGCCAATAACCATAAGTATCATGGTTGATTATTCTTCGATCTTTTGAAGTAAGATACATGGAAAGAAGTAGAATTATTAACAAACCAATCCAAAAGACTCTCTTTCTCTGATTATAGCGCAAAGAAGAGAAGAATGAATATATTTTATTTAGCATATTCTTTCCAGAGCTATAATTTAGTTTTGTCATAGGCCAACCCCGCGTTCACTGTTTTATTGCCCAGACGTAATATTTGGGCAAAACTGTTAATGCCAATAAATTGTGAAAAGGTTTTATTTTCAATAATGAGCCAAAATAGCGAAGATAATAGGGTAAAGGGATTTTTCTTTTAATACTATAGAAACCAGTTTTTTTCAATCTCTCTGCTATTTGTGCCGGAGTAAAAAGGCGTTCATGATAATATCCAGTATATGGATCCCGATAAGGAAACTTTCGTTCGTAATTCCTGAGCACTTCTTTTGGTTCTTTTTTTTCTAGTGCTACTTTATCGACAATCTCTAGAATGTTTTCCTGACAAAGTCCCATACAGTATTGAACGAGCTTTAAAAGCACTTTTTTCCTTATCTTATACCCATTTTCGCAAATTCTTCGTTGTATTATTTCATTGATTTTTTCTTTTACTTGATTTCCATATTTTTTATATGTTCTGTAAAGGACTAATTGTTGCAATATATTACATGCATTCTCATCAGAAATAAAAACAATACCTCCCTTTTTTAAAACCCTATATATTTCGTTAAATGTTGTAGTTAGATCATGAATATGAGAGATGAATTCATTGCAATAAACAATATCAAAAGCATTATTTTTAAAATCCAGATTAGAAGCAGAATTGCATCGAATTGAAACTGGTATATTTAACCCCTTCTTTAAGAGTTTAAACCCAGCCAGACGTTCTTTATTTATATCAACTCCAGCTACTTTTTCTGTACCATAATGTGATAATATTATTGATCTGATACCAAAACCACAACCTAAATCTAATACTGTCTTCCCCTTTAGTGGTATTTCGTTGGTTACTTGATCCATGGTAAAATAAATTAAATATTTATATCTGCTTCGGTGCCCACCTTTATGATATTTTCTAAAATATCTATAGAAGGGTTTACCATATTTACTTTCAATTTCTTCCTGGGTCTTACTTCCCAATGTATTAAATAGGAAATCGACGCATTTTTTACCATAATCGGATAAACCTGGCATAATATTTATCTCAAACCTTGTTAAAAATATTTTAACTTGGCACTTTTTAAAATTCCGATTATTTTGTTGTCCCAATCAAAAATAAATTCTTTTTTCCTTTCCATGCATAATTCTGTGATTTTTTTATAATAACTTTTATCAGTTATTATCCTATTTAATTTTTCCGTTAAAGATTTTGTACTCATTGCTTCAAATAATAGATCCTCATATTTCAATATTTCTACTATACCACCAACATTACTCCCTATAGAAGGAACATCACAGCTCAAAGCTTCTAGTATTGCGCTAGGACAACCTTCGTATTCAGAAGGCAATACTAATAAATCCATATTAATTAAATATCTTTTGATATCAGTTTGCCATCCGGTAAAGATTACATCTTTATCTATCCCTTTGGATTTTATTTGTACCTCTAATTTATTTCTTTCACTTCCATCTCCTACGATTAAAAGTTTTTTATTGGCATTTTTAATCATAGAAAATGCATTAATCAGGATATCAACTCTTTTAATGGATTTCAGTTTTCCCACAAAGCCAATGACAAAGAGAGCATGGTTATGGAAAATTTTCTTCTCAGATTCTATTTTATCTTTATTAGCAGCTTGAATAATATTGTTATAAAATACATCTATTTTCTCTTCTCTCAAATTATATTGATTTTTAATCAAATTTTTCAGGTCCTCTGTTACTGTATAAACCTTATCTGATACTTTTAAGCCAAGTTTATTTAATATACTTGAAATCTTAATAATTATTTGGGGCCGATTCCCAATTTTAAATTCTATTGTATTATCTCCTCTTATAAAGTTTATAATAGGCACTTTAAAAATCAATTTGACTAATAAAGCACTAAGACTATAAAATGTCCCAAAAACTGCTATTACATCTATAGAATAGCGTAGTTTGATATAAACCATGTATATTGGTAATATGGCGAAAAAAGAAAAATAAAAAAAATATTCATTTTTAAAATACCGGGGCAATTTATGAAAAATTGTTTTATGCTTATTTATAGGGAAATTATCTGTGGAAATATAGTGAACCTCATTACCATTATTTTGCAGGGCAACTATCATTCTACAAAGTCTTATAAAACATCCCCCGCCATTATTTTTACTATATACTGTTAATACTTTCATCTTGTATCTTACTTCCTTTTGAAATGATAAAAAGAAAAGATGGGCGTTAGGCTATTCTATGGCCTTACAATGAAAATTTCACTATAGACGGCCATAGTTTTTTCAGCACATTTTTCCCAAGTTAATTCCATATTGTTTAAATATTTTTTTCCTTGTCTGCCCATACTTTCCCCTAAAATTTTATTATTAATTAGAATTAAAAGTTTTTCTGCCATTTCTTTAGGATTCTTTTCAGGAACTAAAAAACCTGTTTTACCATTTATAACCAGCTCACTAATTCCCCCAACATTTGTAGCTACTACAGGTTTTTGGCAAATCATAGCTTCTAAAGCCACATTTGGTCTCCCCTCAGACAAACTTGGGATGACTATAATATCGCAAACATTTAACCATTTTGCAATCTCTGTTTGTTTTTTTTCTCCAACAAAGACAACATAATTATTTATATGATAATCCTTTATTTTTATTAATAGTGTATCGAGCAATTGACCTTTGCCTATAAAAACAAATAAGCAATTTTTTTCCTTTCTACAAATTATTTTAATAGCCTCTATTAAATAATCAGGGCCCTTTACCGGCGTTAAGCGCCCAATATAAAGAATAATGCTTTTATTTAATGGTAAACCAATGTTTGTTTTTAATATTTTTTCATCTTCATGTAGGATTAGTTCTTTAGATACTCCATTTGGGATTACTCTTATTTTTTTTTTATCAATTCCAAGATCAATAAGAATTGTTTTCAACACATTACTTACAGTAGTAATTTTATTTGTCTTTTTTAAAATTTTTATTGTGATAAATTTCAGAAAACCTGCTGTTAGACCATTAATATCTGTGCCACGAGTTGTTATTAACAAAGGTGTTTTATTAAAAAATCTGCATATCAATCCAATCAAACCAGATGGAACCCAGTGACTGTGTATTACATCACAATTTCGACTAATTACAATACTTTTCATAACAAAAAACAATATGAATAAAGGCAAGATTAACAACATAATAGGATTGTTCTTTAAATTCGGTATTATACCTTCCCTATAGGCAATTTTTTGCCATCGCTTTGGTAACATATAACTAAACCGATGAACCTTTATATTTCCCATTAATTCATATTTCCTTGAGTTACTGTCCATTGGGGCAACAATAGAAATAGTATTATTTTTTGAAAGCTCTTTGGCTAACTCAAATACGAATTTTCCAGCAATATCCCCTTCATATTTTGGAAAAGATGTAGTTAACATACAAATATTCATTTTAATTCCTTATTGAGCTCCATATCAAACCACATCCAAACTTTGTGTTGTTATCGAATTTACTACATTAAAACACTTATGAGTTTTTATGTAAAGCTTTTTTCTAATCGCTTAATTTGGGTTAACTTTATTGTTATTAGAGCATTCTGGGGAATAGCTGTGCAACCGAATTGAGAATCTATTATATGCCAATAATCAGATGCAACTTTTTAAAATTAAGGATAAGAGGGAATTGCCTTGATACCTTACTTTGGGGATAATTCCTAGGTATGACTAATAATAAGCCAAACTCCCTTAGAATAAATCCTTCTCACTTGATGCTATCGGTTCCAGAAGTTTTAGTAAGCCCTAACTCGGATAAGCCAGAAACAAAAAGATTATAAAAATTATCTCTGTAAGACTTAATATTTTAATTAGACAGTTGACTTCATAAAAAAATTCTTTACCCATAAAAACAGAGAAAAGATTCTTAAGATACTATCTTGCATTTCATTAATACATTTTTAAAAAAATAAACATTAACAAGATAAATAATATCTACTGAAATTTTCATTAAAATTCTATTTTAAAAAGTTATATTATTTATACAATCTTTCATTATCTTGAATATCCATCCACATTGCAAATACAAATGATTGAAAGCCAGCAATAAAAAGGAAAATAAATGCTATCATTGTTGCATCTGTAAGAGACCTCCCAGAACGCAAATATTTCAATATTTTAATGAAAAAAGGTATGTTTGCGGCAAACAATAGTAAAGTAAAATGATAGAACAGAAACAGGGGATGAAAATCCCTAAAAAGATACTTTATCCATAAACGCTTAAAAAAGGAGTTAATTAAAAGCCATGATATTCTGGGGATGATTTTAAAAAGTTTCATCTTTGATTGTTCCCCAACATTATATACAGGTTTTATTTCCACTTCTTTCAGAACGCAAAATGCTATATTTAACTTTACAAGCATATCATTTGGTACTCCATAGCTTTTATATATTTTGTGTATTCTGATGGCATTTAAAGCTTTAAGTGAAATTGCGGTATAACCAGTTTGGGTATCAGAAACATGCCAATAACCTGATGCAATTTTGGTAAGGATAGATAAAAAAGAGTTGCCAAAATAGCGGATTTTTGGGATAACAAGCCAGGCACTTCTGTGTATTAGTCGATTTCCTTTCACATAATCAATTCCATCTTCAACAACTGGCCGGCATATTTGCTCAAGCTCAGAAGGATCCATCTGACCATCTCCAGCCATAACAGCTGTACAGAAAATCATATGATCTTTACACCATTTGTAACCTGTTGAAATTGCAGCGCCAACACCGGCATTTTTCATATGATTAATAATAATTATTCTATCATGATCGGCATTGGTATTTACAACTTTAAAAGGTGTGAAATATTTTATTTCATTTTTATTAAGTTCATGTAAGGTAATGTCGGCTACATTGTATTTGTTTAACTTTATATTAGGTACATGATGGACTATCTTTAATTCACTTTCCTCCTTTTTTTCAAGAAATTTTTCAACTACTAGTTGCGTATTATCATTTGAAAAATCATTAATAACAATAATTCTATCTACAAAATCTGGTATAGTTTCTATAACCATACCAATTTGTTTTTCCTCATTATATGCCGGCACCACAACAGCTACGGTTTTATTATTTAGCATTATTCCTTCGGTATATTATTTTTAAATTTTATCGGAAAATATTTTTAGATTTTTATAAGCCGAATTTTGTACATATATGTCATCTATATTAATAAATTGAAATACTTTTTATTAATAATTTATCCTGTCCCATATTTTTAATAAGGATTTTAATCGCTTTTGTTTTTAGAGAATCTTTGAAGAACTTATTATAAATAATTTCTGTATTATTACTTATGTTGTCAATTAATTTAAAATTCCGCTCATCTACTGCTGTTAAAATTTGAAAATCTATTGGTCTAGACTCATAATTATACCATTCAATGTTAATTTCATGAATTTTTCTTATTGTATTAAAATCAATTATCAGATATTGAAAATCATCTTCCGGATTTTTACCATGTAATGAAGCTAAATAGATTTTTTCTTCCAATGATGGGTAAAAATCATGATCGAAAAATGTATTAAAATCGTTTGGAAAATCCGCAAACTTAAGATTAGAACGGTAATTAACCTTATGAAAGTAAACTGTTAATTTTATAATGTCAATTTTATTATCTATAAGTTTATTTCGAAAATATTCTTGCAGCTTATAATACTTTTCATTATTGGTTAATAACAATAATTTAGTAGCTATCAAATATCCATTCGAAAAATCATTGGCAATATTATTTAGGGAATTTTGTAATTTATCCTCAATTTCATCTAAATCAATATCTAAATTAATATAAAATAATGAATATTTGTCATCTTTGTAGATTGTGGAAAATATCTCTGGAAAATATTCAATCTTTATTCTAGTAGAGATTAAAGAAAATCCTCTCTTGAAACTTCTAATACCATCAATGCTTGAATCATAATAATCCCTATCAGTTTCTATCATTATGTAAGAACAATTATATTTTTTCAATAGCTTAAAATAGGAGGATAAAGGTATATTAATATTTAATATACGTAAATTATCAGTATATCGTCCAGCAGCACCTGAAAGATGTGGTGGTGTGTGTGTAAGAACTCCACTAATAACATAATTCGGTGTTTGAGAAGTAATTTCAAAGGCTGGATAACTGTAAGAGCTAAATACACTCCAAATTGGGACATTTTCTTTTATATAATCATATATATTGTTATCCCGCATTATATATCGATAATTATGTCTATCTTTATTTATTCTTTTACGAAATAAATTAGAATAAGCGAATACCAGAAAAAGACAAACAATAATTATGCCAATTTTATTGTATAATCTATAATTTTTTGAATAATTTTTTGATTTTCTAAAATATTTGATTAATAAATACAATAACAAGCTAAACACTAAATAAAAGTAATATATTCCATAACCGACGAACCGTCGAGCATACGTTGTGGAGATTATTTTAGAAAAAAATACATTTATAATTTTAACCATAAAAAGAAGAATTAAAAAATAACGTGAAAATAAAAACAAAAAAATATATTTTACGTCATTAAGAAAAGGATTTTTTTGAATGATTTTTTTAAAAAATTTATGTGAGTAAAATAATAAAAAGAATAAAATAGTTATAAAGACAATCAGCTTCCATACACTGTCCAGTGATATTGTAGATTTTAAAAATCGTTTGTATTTTATACCTGAATATGTTAGTAATTCACTGATGTTTTGGATATTAAAAGTATATGTAGTAGTTTTTAATCTCAATATTAATAGGGGTAGTGACATTATTAATGATACTGCAAGGATGAAAAATAATTGTTTTCTATAATTTAAATCGTCATCTAATAAAATAATAAGTAGGAAATAGAAAAATCCTAAAAAAAAGAATTCAAAATAACTGTACATATGAATAAGTGTAATAGACCAAATAATTAACCCGGTAAATAAAGTATGTTTATATAATTCATTTTTTTTATCAAATTTAACCATAAGATTGCCGAGAGCAACCGGTAATAAAATGTAACGTGCTATTACATCAGGATAGGGTAACCATATAAAAGCTGGCCATTTCTTCAGAAGTGCAATAAGAATAAAAAAAATAAAAGTTAATAGAACAAACTCTTTATTCTGAATCAATCGGTATGAAAGATAATAAAGGGATGACCAGATAAAGATAGAGAAGATAAAAGGAGAGAGATCCCAAAGTACTTTTAATTCAATTCCTGTGATTTTATGGAAAAATGCAAATAAACCATATAATAAGCTATAAGCGTAATTATATGGTATTACTTTAACATCCTTAAACAAAGGAACATAAGGATCGATAGTATTATTTTCAGCTAATTTCATTATGGAAGAAAGATGAAAGGTCGCATCTCCGGTAAAATGTCCCCCTCTTAAAAACATAGCAATGGCAGTTACTATTATTGCTGAAAAAATGAGAATATCATAGATATCAAAATGAAAGGACCTTTGATTAAATATCTTCAACCTTTTTTTATAAAATAGTATGACCAGTACCAAAATTTCTGTAGCAAGAAAAATGTAAAACAAAGTCCATTGCAGGTGAAAAATGTATGATATGATAAGGGGGATTATATATATAGAGATTCCTAAAGAAAAAGAAACAGCTATGCTTTGAAATATGTTATTACGATATTCTGGGAATAATATGCGCATAAATAGAAAACCAGGAAATAGAAGCATTGAAAGAATTATAAATATGTATTTTACAATATCAATAATCATTACCATATATTTGTCCAAACTTGTTCTGAAAAATATGATTCTCTCTATTATTTTAATAACCTATTATAATACAGTATATTAATCCACATTGCAAAAAACAGGGATTAACAAGCAACTGATGTCAAAAAAAAGAAGGCGATTAATGACTGATAAGTTAATGAATTCCTGATAATAGATTTTTGAGGATCTTGATTATTATTATAATATTTGCTATGTCGAAAAGGAAAACAAAATAATGGGGCAATAAAAGAGGGAGGAAATCCCTGTAAAGATATTAAATCCAGAGTTGTTTATAAAAATGGATCAGAAAACATGTAATCCTTGGAATTACCTTCCAGATTTTCATTTTCATTTTTTCAGATTTGATAATTGAGTGTATAAGGAAGTGTATTTATAATAATCTTCAATTTATAAGTTGGTGATGATTAGTTTATCAATACATTATTTCTTTGTCATGTTTTTGTTTTTAAAACCTCTATTAAAATACGTTTATATAATTTAAAATCAGTTTTTTGAAGAAATATAGTATTAAACAAATTGTTTTCTGAAATTTTGCTATAAATAATTATTATAGTAATAAACGAAAATGTGTAGGAAATCGATGTTGCTAAAGCAGCTCCATTTATACCAAATTTTGGTATCCAGAGAATATTCAATATAATATTCAATATTAAGGATATTAGACTAATATATATATTTAATTCAGGTTTCCCGCGGCCATATAAATCATTTGCTAAGATCCTCCATCCGCTTGCGGCGACAGCACCTATCAATAATATCTGGAAAGGCACAACAGATGATGAAAATGTCTCAGAATATAACAATATAATTAATAATCTACCTGTAAAAAACAGAAGAACAGCTCCTATGAAGGTAATCAGTAATACATTACGGCAAATAATTGGGGTGAAATCTTTTAATTTATTTTTATCTGTTTCTGAAGATACTCTTGGGAAAAGGACTGTACTTGCTGATTGAGAAGCGAGCCAAATTTTTTCAGCCAATGCCACTGATACTGAATAAAATCCAACTGCAGTAGGATTTAATAAATAATTTATAAGGAAAATATCTAATTTATAATGAAAAAATTGAATAATATTACCAAAGTAAACCTTACTGCCATATTGAAAAGAATCTTTAACATAAGATCGATTTATGCTTAAATGGAAAACTCTAATTATCTTTTTTATAAAATAAAATAAAACAATTATCCCTAAGAGACAGGACAGTACATTGGCCATTATAGCTGATTTTAAACCATACTTAAATATTAATAAAAATATTAATATTAAAAACAGTAAAATAAACGAATTAATAATATTGATAAAATTATACTCTTTTATTTTCTGTAACCCTAATAGAATGCTGTTGGTTAAGATAAATAATAACTGTAGAGGTACTAAAAATAATGCTAAGATTAAATATGTTTTCCCAACACCAGGAAATAAAGAACTTCCAAAAAAGAAAATAATAATAGATCCTGCAATGAATCCAACAGTTGACAGGAAAAAAGAAAGAAGGATATTATTACCAAGAATTTCTATAGGTGTATATTTCTTTTTTCCAATATAATAAATAGTAGCCTTTCCAATTCCAATATTACCAAAATTTATTATTAGTGAGGATAATAATATTGCTAAGGAATATACTCCCTTATCACGAGGGCCTAAAATTCTGGCAATTGCCACTGAAGTTCCAATGCCCAGAAAAAGTTGCATAACTTTTGTGACAAAGGTAATCGACGTGTCTGTTGTAAATTTACTCATCTGTTTTTTCATATAATGCCAATAACCATCTATTCTTTTTCTTTAGAGGAAAAATGAGATTGACAAAGGGCCTAAGCAAAGTTAAAAACAAAGGAGTTAATCGACTGTGATGTTTAATATCTTTTTGATTCTGTTGAGCCGCAGTTTGTTGAAAGCCACACTGTGGGCATATTGCCTTTTCAAGCAAAGTAAGATTTTTAAGTATATGATAAAATTTGAGAAAAAATTTATTATACAGATGATATTTCACAAATGGTCCAATACCTTTTATTTCAATTGGAATAAACTTCGTAAATAACATTGCTAAATCATTTTTATTGAAACTCCGCACGTGATAATCTGGATTGAACCTGCAATTGCACATTGGACACATTGTCAGTGAAATTTCCAAATTTTGATTGTTAGGCACTGTGATGATAATACTTTTCCTGCTTATTCTCTGCAGCTCAATAATTCCTTTTTTAAAATCTTCTAGGGGTAGATGTTCTAATACTTCTAAAACAGTTACCAGGTCAAAACTTTCATTATCAAAAGGTAAATTTGATATACTTCCATGGATTTTTTCAGTTACTACATGTTTCAATGCTTCTTCACTTGTGTCAAGGCCAACTACTCTGTTAAATCTTTGCGGAAAAGTTTTAACAAGTGTGTTAATAAAAAAGCCGTTACCACAACCAACATCTAAAACACTTTTTATTTCCGGTTGAATACTATTAAATATTTCTTCTATCCGCTCTTTTTCTACGGGTTTTTCAGAGTAATTACTTTCCCACAAGATCTTTTGTTCATAATATTTCTTATGAAAATTATTCATGGCGTTAAATTATACTTTTATGCTTATTATAATTGCAGATATGTGTTCTGCAAAACCATTTGTCGAGGGATTTGGTGATTGAAATTGAAATGATATAATGTTATCATGCATTTTGTTTTATGGCTTTGAATTATTTGATTAGAATAAGACAATATAATAGAATAGAGGAGTTTTTCAAGCTATTTTTCACCCCAAAAAGAACACCAAGAAACTTAAAAAAGGTTATATAGATCATATATTTAGCTGAATATTGTAGTTTGAAAAATAACAATAAGGTGTGTTTAGTATAATGAAAGTGGCAATGATATTAGGAAAAGACGCTAAAACTGATACTCGTGTAATAAGAGAAGCATTCCTATTAAGAGATTATAAAATTAATGTATTCATATATGTATATAAATATATAGATAATCTAGATGAAGAGTACTGGAAAGGCATTAATATTATTAATATTCCTTATAAACATAGAAAATTTACTATGTTTACGCATATCAGTCGATTAAAACCTGATATTATTATTGCACATGATCTACCCACACTTCATTATGGTGCAATTTTAAAGTTTATTATAAGATGTAAACTGATCTATGATTCACATGAACTGTACTTGTATACCAATCAATTTAATTCCAAGTCCATTAAATCAAGGCTCATAAGAATGATACTATCTTTTACCGAACGTATCTTTATAAAGACTGCTGATATTGTTATGACAGTGAATGAATATATAATGAAGGAATTGAATGATAAATATAAACTAAAGAATAATATTTACGTTATAATGAACGTGGTATCTCATAATATAAAGCCATTATCACAAAAAGTAGTTGGTAATAAATATTTTAACATAATCTATCAGGGTGTATTATCAGAGGGGAGAGGCCTGGAAGAATTATGCCAGGCAATGCAATATACAGACGAAAAAGTTAGATTGTATATCTATGGTTCAGGGATACTAGAAGTTAAGCTTAAAAAAATTAATACGGATTGCAACCTGAATGAAAAGGTGTTTTTAATGGGACATCAGCCATATGATACATTACTTGCTCTTTGTTATCAATTTGATGCTGGCGTTATTTGCTTTAAAAATATTTCAAAAAATAATTTTTTAGCAAGTCCAAATAAACTTTTTGAGTATATGTCAGTAGGGTTAGCAATTATCGGGAGCAATTTCCCATTTATTTCAAAGATAATTAGAGAAAACAAGATTGGTATTACAATAAATCCGGATGATATAGCAGACATTGTTTCAAAAATAAATGAAATGGCAGATAATATTAGCTTACTAAAAGTTTATAAAAACAATTCACTAATATCATATACTGGCAGATATAACTGGAACATTGAAGGTAAAACGTATTTACAAATCATAAACTCATTATTTGATAAAGAATATCACTAGGATTACATTATTAATCGAATAATATCAATTGGATTTTTTCAAGTTTTAATTTGGACACACATGTAAAAATATTATTTCTTGCCATTGTTTGTTAACAATATCCCAATTATATTTTTCTACACTCTTAATAATATCATTTTTTTTCAATTCACTAACATTATTTATAGCTTTCAATAAAGTCTCTGCAAGTGAATTTACATCCTTATATACAGCAAGATATCCATTATAATCATCTTTTATTAATTGATTAAAAGTAATTTTATCCCAGCAAAGTGTTATTTTTCCGCATGAAAGAGACTCAAGAAGAGAATTGCTGACCCCGCTCCCTCCACTGATATTTATTATAACATCTGATATTTCGAAATAGTCATAAACATTTCTTTTTTCACCTGTAAAGTAAACAGTTAATCCTTTGGAATTACAGATCTGTTGATATCTTTCAATATTGCCCTTACCTACAAATAACAAGAGATATTTCTTGTTATTTGATATTTTTTCAAAGGCATTAATAATATAATTAATCCCTTTTATTTCTCTTAATGTACCTATATGTGAAATAATTTTATAACCTTTATTTTTATAAGCTCTTACTTTGATAATATCATCATCTCTAAAAACAAATTTTTGCTTAATATTTAAAGAAATTGCATTAGGAACTACAATTGAATTTAACTTATAATAGTCCAATAAATATTTCTGGGTATCCCACCCATTACTTACAATCAAATCGGCAAAAGATAATAAAAATTTTTCAAAAAAAAATAATGATTTTGAAAATATCACGCCTTTCCCTAATTCAATTGCATCAAGATATAAGAAGCCCCTATGCGAGCATATTATTTTTCCTTTCAAGAAACACAATTTTTTTAATAAAGCGACAGGCATCATTGTAGGGATTGTTGATAGTGCTAAATTTGGAATATTTCGATTAATTCTTTTTCGAATTTGCCAAAAAACTTTCACTGACCATAACAACATACTTAAATAGCCGGAATATTTATTCAGATAAATTATCTCTAAATTGTAATATTCTTTTATGTTAAAAATTGGATTTTTTTCTTCTAATGAAGGACAGTATAAATGAATTTTAAGATCCTTATTTGATTTAATAAAATGATTCAACCAAGTATCAATTCCACCCGAATGAAAGGGAAAAGGAGATAGATGGAATATGTTAATTTCTTTTTTTTTCATATAGCCTATCAGATACCCAATATATTTAGAAATGATGATTCATACAGGAATAGTATTTTTTTAATTTCATTCTTTCATCTATTAGTGTCAGTTCGGTGATTTATTTTCTTCCAATGTGGATAATGATTGGATTTGTAATAGCAACACTTAATCACTATAAAATGCTAAAGCATAAATATTTTACTACTTGCTGAATAATTTTAAATATTTTTACTGACTACTTTGTTAAAAGTCATAGTATTCAGTTATTTTTTTAGCAATGTTATTAAACTCGTGATTTTCTTTCAACCAATTAAAGCACTTCTCCCCAACCTGGATAATTTTGTTATCAATTATTATTCCTTTTATATATTCTGCAATTAAATGAGGGTCTTTTGTTTTTAATATTGGCGGACCTTCATCATAGAAATTTGGGTAATTGAAATATGAAATAACAGGTTTTTTACATGACATTGATTCCAATTCCGCGACCCCGATAATTCCATAAGAAAAATGGCCAATAATAATATTAAAGGTATTTATGAAAGGAATAACATCACTTCTATTTAGCTTTTCATGAAATTGAATCCACTTTATTTTTTCATATTTTTGTAAATCTTTCCCATTTTGTTTTGCAAAGGGTATTTTAATATTAAATAATTGTGAATCATATCCCAGATTTCTCTGGCCATCAACTAATAGTTTCCCAACATTTGCAACATCATTAATATGAAATATTTTTTTATTATTCACTGTGCTTTATTCTATTTTTTTGGTGTAAACATGTATTGTTGATTGTACAAAAATCATTGAAATTTTTAAAGATGTCAATTAATTATTTTTTACTAGAAAATATTCAATCTTTGATTAACTTTATCTAATGAAAGTTATTTTTATTATTAATAAATGAAGTTATTCTTAAAATAAATAAGTTATATTAAGTAGTTAAATTGTATTGGTCCACCGGGAATCGGATAAAATCCCATAACACAGTGAGAAACCCATTCCAAGTACTTAATTCTATCCTTTTCTATCTCCATATAGTAGATTATTACATTATCCCAACTTTACCAAATTTATAATAAACTGAATCAAGCATGAAATTAATGGTTTTTATCTATGATATAAATCAAAACTTATATAAAAATATGGCAAAAGATGTGCTTAGAGTCGTTAATAATCCAAGTTTAAGGGAAAAAATAATTTTTAATAAAAAAAAATGAGGAGGAAAAACTCTGGACATGGGATGAAAGGTTGAAGAAAGAAGTTGATGAAGTTGAAGCGTTGTTTCATAATCATTTGAGAGATGAAAGGATGACATGACAAATGAATTATTATAATATTTACAGATCTGATGATTGCTATTGTTAAAAACACCAGATTAGGATTTCTTAATTTTGCCGATTAAAATACTATTATTATCAAACCCTAATTCACCTCATACTATTAAATGGGCAAGAGCTTTATCTGATAGAGGGTTTGATATTTTTATATTCGGTTTATCTCCTTTTAATAAAATACTATATAAAAATTATAAAAAAATAAAAATTTATTCTTTGGGAATAAAAGAGAAAAGGATAAAGGGCGGTGATTTATCAAAATTAAGTTATATAAGGGGACTTATAAAATTAAAGAGAATTATACAGGATTTTAGTCCTGATATTTTACACGCTCATTATGCCACCAGCTATGGTTTACTGGGTGCATTGTCAGGCTGCCATCCTTTTATTATATCAGTATGGGGAAAAGATGTATTTGATTTTCCAAATAAGTCAATTTTGCATAAATATTTATTAAAATTCAACTTAAAAAAAGCGGATAAAATTTTATCGACAAGTCGTATTATGGCAAAAGAGGTTACAAAATATACTCAAAAGAACATAGAGGTAACTCCTTTTGGAATTGACTTGGAGGTATTTAAACCGACAAAAGTCAATAATGTATTTACTGATGATATTGTGATTGGCACTATAAAGACCCTGGAATTGAAGTATGGAATAGAGTATTTGATAAATGCATTCAAAATAGTGAGAGATAAGTTTAGAGAATTACCATTGAAGATGTTGATAGTTGGAGGAGGATCGTTAGAAGGCTATTTGAAAAATATTGTCAAAGTTCTAAAAATAGAAGCAGATACTTTATTTACTGGTCCTGTTTCTTACGATGAAGTACCAAAATACCATAATATTCTATCTATATATGTTACAGTATCCATATCTAATAGCGAAAGTTTTGGTGTGGCGGTTCTTGAATCCTCTTCATGTGAAAAGCCCGTAATAGTTACGGATGTTGGGGGATTGCCTGAAGTTGTTGAGGATGGTGTAACAGGATTTGTAGTCCCTGTAAAAAATCCTGAAAAAACGGCGGAAGCGATGGAGAAATTGATATTGAACAAAAAATTAAGAATGGAAATGGGTAAGGCAGGAAGGAAAAGAGTTGAAAAGTTCTATAACTTTAATGATAATTTACAACAGATAGTAAATATATATAATGATATTTTGAGAAATTAATTTTTAATTGAGACTATCAAATTAATAGAATATCACACAGCAGAGTTTAACATTTGATTAATAAAACTATATGGATAATTAATCAATACGCGGGTTCCAAATATCATGGTATGGGATATAGGAGCTACTATTTTGCTAAGGAGTTTATAAAAGACGGATTTGATGTGTTTTTATTTACTTCTTCTTATTCTCATGGCTTAACGAAGCTACCTGAAATAGAAGGTGTGATTACGTTTGAAAAGATAGATGGAATTAATTATTACTGGATAAAGGTCCCAAGATATAAGAAATCTAAAAGCATAGAAAGAGCCTTGAGTATGATTGTTTTTTTTATAAGGCTTTTCAAGGTTAAGATAAAGAGGATTGTTAAACCAGATATCATAATAGTTTCTTCTCCGACTCCATTTCCAATTCTAAATGCTTATATCTGGTCAAAAAGGTATAAAGCAAAATTAATCTTTGAAGTAAGAGATTTATGGCCATTGTCTCTAATTGAATTAGGGAATTTTTCAAAGTTCAACCCTTTTATTCTTTTTACTCAATGGTTAGAAGTTTTTGCGTATAAACGATCCGATTATATTGTGTCGGTATTACCAAGGGCAATCGATTATATGCTTAAATATGGAATGGATGAGGAAAAATATTTTCACATACCTAATGGCATCGATATTCAAGGTTCGAAGAATGTTGAGCCTCTAGAAGCAGATATAATCAATAATATTCCAAAGAATAAGTTTTTAGTTGGTTATACAGGTGCACTGGGAATAGCAAATGATTTGGAATCGTTAATTAATGCAGCTAATATTTTACGGGAAAATACCGAAATATTTTTTATTATAGTTGGGAAAGGTGGTGAGAAGGGAAAATTAGAAGATATGTCAGCTGGTTTGTCCAATGTACTATTTATTGATGCTGTAAGAAAATTACAAGTTCAAAGTATTTTGAAATATTTTGATGTTTGTTTTATTAGTTTAAAAAAGGAAAAAGTGTTTCAATTTGGTGTTTCTCCCACAAAATTATTTGACTATATGTATGCCGGGAAATCTATCTTATTTGCAATAAATGCAGGAAACGATCCAGTACAAGAAGCTAAATGCGGGATTTCAATTAATGCAGAAGACTCAAGTGCGATCGCTAAAAGTGTGGTGAGATTTTATGGAATGACCAAAAAGGAAAGAAATCAACTTGGCCGGAATGGGCGGGAATATGTGATAAAGAACAATAGTTATGAATATCTGGCAAAGAAATATCTTGAGTTATTTGAAAAAGTTGATAATTAAATGTGAAGAAAACGGAAGCTAAAATATAAAATAGTTAAAAAATATTATAGTCTTTTAATTAAATTGTGAAAAAAAGAATATTCTTTTATTTGTTACAATCAATATCGATAATATTAATTATTTATCTTTCTTTCTTTCTATATTGGAGACGGGTCCCTAAAACTACAATCTTTTTTACAGAAAGAATAGGTAATGTGTTGTTGATATTTTTTTTCATCCTGATGCTTTCTAGTTTACTTGATCTTGTTACTAATAAAAGGATGATAAATAAGGATTATGATTTCATCCGGGAGCTTTTTTTTGTTTTAGGTAAATTATTAATTATCATTTTGATCGTATCATTTATTGAATTTTTTATTTTTTTCACAACGAAAATTGGAAGAGTCATATATGTATTTCTTTATTTGTTGCTATGTCTTTTCTTTATCACAGAATCAATAGTTGTAAATATACTTCTCGCCAGTAAAAAACAAAAAATACTCTGGTTAAGCTCAACACCCTATTTACAGGTGGAAAAAGAATATTTGCTGAATGTCGGTCAACGAGAAGTATATGATTCTACCAAAGATTATTCTAATACGAATGAATATGATTTCGTTATTTACGATTACCCCCCCAAAGGTAATATGCATTTACAAGATCTCCTAAACACCATCATTTCCTTGAAAAATCCATTGGATTTAGTAACATACATAGAGGAAACTGTTGAGAGGGTTCCATTGCATTATGTGGACGAGCTTTGGCTTTTGAAAAACATCCGAACCTATGAAAATGCTTATGATATATTGAGGAGAGTTTTTAATTTTATTAGTAGTTTAATTCTATTGTTATTATTATTTCCGATTGCCTATATTTTTGCAATTATACATAGAATAGAGTCAAGGGGCTCTCTCTTTTTTATCCAACAAAGATCAGGGTATCGCGGAAAAAATTTTAATTTAATAAAGTTCAGGACAATGGTTTATAATGCCGAGATTGACGGACCTCGTTTCGCGGATAAAAATGACAGTAGAATAACAGGTATTGGAAGAATAATGAGAAAATTCCGGATAGATGAGGTCCCACAGCTTATAAATGTCATAAAAGGGGAAATGAACTTGATAGGGCCTCGGCCTGAAAGAGAGGAATTTATAGGTGTGCTTGAAAAAGAGATACCATATTATAAATTAAGATTGGAAATAAGACCAGGTTTGACAGGTTGGGCCCAGGTAAAATTTTCATACGCCGGGAATGATATAAACGACCATTTTGAAAAACTTGAATACGATCTTTATTATATTAAAAATAGAAGCCTCCCGTTAGATATATTAATCCTGTTAAAAACTATTAAGACAGTACTAAAAAAAAAGGGAACCTGATACCCCTGCAGTTGAAATTGTGTGGTTATAGGAGACTTGCGTGAAAAATGTACTTTTAAAACTCGATGAAAAATTTAAAATTGAATCATTTATTTTATTGGTAATATTTTCACACACATGGCTTGGATTGGGAAGAAAATACCTGCTTGGTTTAATAGTCTTATCTTTTATATATAGTTTTTTATTTAAGAATAAAAGAAATTTTATACTAAGAGATAAACTCCTTATAATTCTTTTGATCATATTTACAATTAATAATGTAATATCCTCTTTACTTTCAGTTGATAGATTAATTTCTACACTTCTTTCACTCCTCTGGTTTCTGGTTGTATTTATTCCAATGTCTTATGCAGGTTTTTCAGTTAACAAAAAGAATGAAGTTTTTTGTAGATGGATTGTTCCAATTACCTTTATAATATCATTAATTTTTGTATTGTATCTAATAGCATCATTTTCAATCAATCTTTTTAAATATGGTTTTACTTCAGAAGTTTTTAAAAGATATTCATTTTACACTTTAGGGAAAGCCACAACACCTGATTATCTGGTAATGATAGGAGGGATTGGTTACGGTTTCATCATCCAGAATAAGGGGGAAAAATACCGCTGGTTTGGATTTTTATATTTGCTGTTTTGTTTTTTCGGGATTGTGTTGGTTTATGACAGGGGAGGTGTAATGGCCTTTTTTATTATGATTTTGCTGTTATTGAGCTTTGACTACAAAAGATTGATTATATTTATGGTATTGGCAGGTTTTTTTATTATTGCCTCGTTGGTTTTTGAGCCTCTTGAAAAAATACGGTATCTTTATCAATATATAAATCTAAAAAAATATGGTGAACGACTGTTTACACATACTCAATTGGCAGCCTTTAATGGAGCGTGGGGTATGATTAAAGATCACTGGCTTATGGGTGTGGGCACAAATAATTTTTCGAAATTTGTAAAGCAATACGGTACGGGTAAAGGATATTCATATGCTCATAATTTTATTTTGCAGTTCTGGGCTGAAAATGGTTTTTTTGGTATGATATTTGGTTTATCTATAATTGGTCTTGTTATTTATAGGTGGATAAAATCATGGAGGTTATATAAATACAAAAACATCGCTTTAGGAGTCGGTGCGAGTTTTATCGGAATGCTGGTTGGTAATTTAACCAACTCAACAATTTGGATAATGACAATTGCACTGCCCTTCTGGCTGCTTGCGGGCGTTTTAAGCGCAATATATTTTATTGTAAAAGAAGAAACTGGTAATTTCGAACATACGGTGGTTGTTTGACACATTTTCCAAAGAATAGGTCTTATAATGCCTAAGAAAATTTTAGTGACCGGAGGTGCCGGTTATATCGGTAGTCACGTGGTCAAAGCCCTCGGAGAAAAAGGGTACGATATTAAGGTTTACGATAACCTGTTGACCGGGCACAAAGACCTCGTGCTGTATGGCGACCTTGTTGTGGGCGATATTTCTGATACAGAGCGGCTGGGCCGGTTAATCAAAGAGTTCAAACCTGATGCGGTAATGCATTTTGCCGCTTCTATCGTTGTTAATGAATCTGTAAAAAATCCGTTGAAATATTACGACAATAATACGATAAATACGGTCCTCCTGCTGGAGCAGCTTGAAAAGCACGGCATTCGTTATTTTATTTTTTCTTCAACCGCAGCGGTTTATGGAATGCCGGATGAAATCCCGGTGGAAGAAACCGCGCGCATGGCGCCCATAAACCCGTACGGGTCGTCCAAGATGATGGTCGAGCTTGTTTTAAAAGATCTTGCATATGCATGGAAGAACTTTAATTATATTTCCCTGCGTTATTTCAATGTTGCAGGCGCGGATAAACTGGGGAGGATCGGGCAGAAGTATAAAGAGACCACTCATCTTATAACACGTGCGTTAAAGACAGCGAAGGGCGAGTTTGAAAAGCTCCAGGTTTTCGGGACCGACTACGACACGCCGGACGGTACATGTGTTAGAGATTATATTCATGTTGATGACCTTGCGGCTGCGCACATCCTGGCGCTTGAGTATCTTATCAATAAAAATGAGAGCGGAATTTTTAACTGCGGGTACGGACACGGCTACTCGGTGAGGGAGGTAGTGAAAACGGTTAGAGAAGTAACAGGGATAGATTTTCCGGTTGAAGAAACCGGGAGGAGAGGTGGGGACGCGCCGTCTCTTGTCGCGGACAGCTCGAAAATAAAAAAGAAGCTTTTATGGAAACCTGAGTACGACGATCTATCATATATAATCAAAACAGCGTGGGAATGGGAAAAAAAACTAAAAAGTAACTTTTAAAAAGGGTTCAATCCCAGTGGATTTGGGAGAAATATTCGTAGAAATTGTAAAAAAAGAATTGATATTTTAGCACTTAGGATGAAAATAAGGTCGGGAGATATACAGGTTTATTATATCACAGGATACATATTCTGCTATTCAAGTTTTAAAGTTAAACCTCTTAAAATAATAATTTACTTATACGGATTTTGTTAGTGATGCCGTGCCTTTCACATTAATTTAATATA
>SDBT01000974.1_pt1 | contig 48439 bp, 66 predicted proteins | sample 2277101 | NCBI WGS metagenome assembly SDBT01 (sample SAMN10404973, study PRJNA504765) | marine sediment metagenome | isolation source: marine sediment core GS10_PC15, 103 cmbsf | place: Arctic Ocean: Southern Knipovich Ridge | collected 2010 | reverse complement strand
GGCAGAGTTTAATATAGAAAAACTAAGTGAATTAGTACACAAGGCGTATTGCAAACAGTATAAAAAAGTAAATGGTAAGGAATACTGGACAAGGGGTGATTATTCCTGTTTAGACGAACAGACTAAAGAGTATGACAGAGTAATTGTTAGGGCGATTTTGGGAGAGTTTTTTGCCATCATCGTCCAACTGCAAGAGGACAATGATAGCCTAAAAGCTGAAAAGGATTCGCTAAAGGCTGGAAAAGGTAGAGCGGATAGAGCATTACAATCACAAGTAGATTTAGCCGGCCAACTGCAAAAGCAGATGGAGGCTGAACGATGGATACCTGTAGGAGAGAGGTTGCCGGAAGTAAAGGATATAACAGAATTGGGCAAAGACGATGTGGCAGAGTTTCCTAAAAACCGTTTTACATATTGCAAGGTACATAAGACACTACATTTATCCACTGAGCCAAAGTGTGTGTATTGTGCGATTGAGCAAATCGCCCAACTACAAGATGATAAAAAAGAACTGCAAGAGCGGTGCGATGGGCCGAAGGATAAATTTATAAAGGCCGTTAAAGACGAGCCTGAATTGCCTGGTGATATGCCTGATGAGATGTGGGATGCAATTAAAAACGACAAGGACGCTATTGCCAAAGCCTTACAAATAACGGTTAAACAGACAAAAGAAAACATTATTGAGAGGTTTCGGCAAGCCCTAACCGAGCAAGCAAAGGAGAAAGATAATGAACCTAAGTAACAACGCTGAGTTTCTACTGAAGGAAAGATACTGCAGGAAAGGTGAAAACATAAAAGATTTATTTGAAAGGGTAGCAGGTGCTCTAAGCAACGGAGACCAAAAATTTGGGGAGAGACTTGAAGAAGCAATGTTAGAAGGATACTTTTTACCTGCATCCCCAACACTTAGAAATGCTGGGATAAGAAAGTCTCTATTACACCCTTGTCACGTTCTACCTATAAATGATAGCATAGAAGATATAATGACATGCTTAGGCCAAACTGCTACTGTATTTCATCACGGAGGCGGAGTCGGTTTTAATGCTTCTAGTCTAAGACCAAAGGGTGACCCACTATCATTAGGAGGTACGTCTAGTGGAGTGGTATCATTCTTAAAACTATTTGACGACTTAACTACAGTAGTTAAACAAGGCGGATTTAGAAGAGGAGCACTTATGGGGGTATTAGACCACAATCACCCAGAGATAGTTAACTTTGTTACATCTAAACTAACAGGTAGTCTTACTAACTTCAACATATCTATCTTAGTAAATGATGATTTCATGACTAAGGCTACCATGAATAATAAGGATAGAGTTGAACTTAAGTTTAAGGATAATGTATATGAGACTATTAGGGCAAATGACTTATTTGACCAGATAGTTTTCTCTGCTTATGTATGCGGAGACCCTGGAATTTTATTTTATGATAAGATGAATGAAGGTAGTAAGCTTGAGATAAAAGCAACTAACCCATGCGGAGAAGTGCCCCTACCCCCTATGACCTCTTGCAACTTAGGCTCAATAAATCTAACAAAGTTTGTAACTAAAGGAGGTAGCTTTAACTTTAAAGAATATAGTAAGTATGTAGAACTTGGTATCAGAGCATTGAAGAATGTAAACAAAATAGCTTGGTATCCATTTGAAGAGATGACAGAAAACATGAGAGAGTTGGATATATGCGGACTAGGTCATTTAGGACTAGCTGATGCATTTATAATGATGGGTATATACTATGATAGCTTTGGAGCACTTAGGTTTTTAGATAAACTATCTGACTCTTATGTTAAGATAACTAATGAGATAGGAGGGAGTAGTTTTTACAAACGCTCTCAAGCTCCTACAGGTAGTGTTAGTATAATAGCGAACTGCTCGGCTGGGATAGAACCAGTGTTTGATAGAAACTTTGAGAGGCATCTTACAGTAGGTGTGATAAGTGAAGTTAGAGATTTATACACGTCTAAGTATTGTAAGACGGCTCATGAGATTGACCCAGTTTGTCACTTAAACGTACAGGCTAAGATACAAAGTTTCACTGATGCAGGTGTGTCTAAGACAATAAACATGGCACATGATGCGTCCATAGATGATATCAGGAGGATATATATAAGAGCATGGAAGATGGGATGCAAGGGTGTTACGATTTTTAGAGACCAGTCTAAAGAAGGAGTGCTTAGGAAAGTAAAGTGTAGTGATGATAGCTGCTTTTTATAAGGAGATACATGATGCGAGAAATAGAATTTAGAGCGTGGGACAAAAAGCTTAAAGAATATGACAGAGTAAGCCAAATTATCTTTTTCTACGATTGTCCTGCCGTAAAAGACGAGGCTCAAGTAAAATTTTTGTTTCGTGACGATTGGCTTCTTGTTCCAACCGATGCCATTCTCGAACAATACATTGGCAAGCTCGACAAGAACGGCAAGAAGATATGGGAGGGGGATATAGTTCGTTCTAATAGCGAACTTATCAATATAGGAACTGGTAAGCGTACAGGAAAATTCAAGGAAGAAGATTATTCTATTGAGTGGGATAATAATAATGGCGGGTTTACAACGAGAAGAAGCGTTGACAATATATTAGAGCATTTTGGACTAAACCAAGAACGGTTGACAGAATACTACGAAGTCATCGGCAACATCCACGAGAACCCCGAACTTCTGGAGGACGAATAATGTTAAAGACATGTATAGAACACAAAGACTGTGTAGTAATATATGATACATATGCATGTCCAGTATGTAATGATAATGATGAGCGTAGAGATGAAATTAAGAAGCTTGAAAGGGCTTTAGATGAATATGAGAATTAGTAAAGATGATTATTTTATGAGCATAGCTAAGGTATGCACTACTAGGTCACTAGACCCAAGTACTAAACACGGATGTGTAGCTGTATCAAATGCAGGTAATATACTATCTACAGGATATAATGGTCCTCCTAGGAATGTAGACGATGATGAAATACCACTGACTAGACCAGAGAAATATACATATATGGAACACGCCGAGCGGAACTGCATCTACAATGCAGCAAGAGTAGGTACACCTTTAGACGGTTGTATCTTCTACGTTACTGGCATGTCTTGTGTAGATTGTATGAGAGGAATGTACCAAGCAGGTGCTAGTGAGATTATTATGTTACAAACTGTGTGTAGTTCTACGACTCCTGAGTGGAGTATGTTTATACAGTTTATTAAAAAATATGTTAAAGTGAGATTTATGTAATGGCTAGTAAGAGAATAACATGTGCGTACTGTGGAAATAGAAGGATTGCTGTAAAGGGCTATAGAGAGGAGAGGTTCTTTAAGTATAAGCTTACTAATCTATACATAGTCCTTGAGCGATGGAGCATGTGTAATAAGTGTCAAGATAAAGTATTTAAGTTAATGGCTAATGCAGCTAACTATATATTAAATGGGGAGATGCCTAGAAGCTGCTTTAATAGAACTAAGAAAGGAAAATGCAAACAATGAAAGTACCAATAGTTAATATAAAATTAGAAAAGAAAGATGCTCAGACTAGAAGAGTTAGAAGCAACTTTGGAGACATATTTCAACTAGCTGAAAGTATAAAACAGCGAGGGTTACTGCATCCAGTTGTAGTAGACACAGACCCTAGCGGAGAGAAGGAGTATGTTCTTGTGGCAGGAGAGAGAAGGATTAGGGCATGCATCTTCAACGGTTGGACTGAGATACCTGTAACTGTATTAGCTAACATGGATGATTTAGACAGAAAGATGTGTGAGCTTGAGGAGAATACCATTAGACAGGATTTGAGTTGGATGGAACAGATTGAAGCGGTTAGACAACTTGATGAACTCAAGAGACAGAAGCATGGTAGCGGTAAAGGTGGCTCGAGACATACCGACTCTAACTGGACTATAGAAAATACTGCTGATGTTATAGGTATATCAAAAAGTGCAGCAGGTGTGGATATAAAACTTGCAAAGGATTTATTAGAACGACCCGACCTAAGGAAGAAAGTAAACAAGTTGCCAAAACATGCAGCTAGAAAGATTGTAAAACAGACGTTACAAGAGGAGCAACTTAAGAGACAGATAGCTAGGAATGAATTAACTGTCTCATCAAACCTGCGACTAGGTAACTGTGTAGACTTAATAGACGAAATACCTGATGAAAGCATAGACCTATGGCTAACCGACCCACCTTTTGGTAGTGCAACTATTGTGGGTCTCAGCGGTACAGATTCACCATCTGAAGGCATGCCTCTTTATAATCTTACAGAGACAAATGTAGCAACTGATGAGGATATGTTTGATGTATATAGGAAACTAATACCTAAGGTATATAAGAAACTAAAACCTGGTGCTCATATATACATCTTCTTTGGACATGATTGGTATTGTAGATTGTCTAGTATGCTTAGGGAGAACGGATTTATAGTTGATGCACAGCCTCTGATATGGTATAAAGAAAGAGTGTCTGTAATGGCCAAAGATATGCATTATATGTCCTCATACGAAGCAATATTCTTTGGTCACAAGCCTCCTATAAATAGGATACTTAGTAAACCTATTGCAAATGTCTTAGCTATACCTGCACTGTCACATCAGAAGAAGGTACATCCGCTACAGAGACCTCATGACCTACTGAAAATACTAATTGAGAACAGTTCTAGTGTAGGTGAGACGGTGTTAGATACATTTGCTGGTAGTGCTAGTACACTGGTATCTGCTAGTAGGTTGCAAAGAAATGCTATCGGATTTGAGATTGACTCTGGCAACTATCTTAGAGCTCAGGAATTCATGAATAAGGAGCTTAATCAATGATTACTATATTTGGTATAACTAGGAATAGAAACGAGCACGGTAAAAATAATCCTAATTGGAAAGGAGGTAAGTTAAAATTTGTATGTGAGGAATGTGGCTTGGAGTTTTATGCTTACAAAACATCTTATGGTAATGGAATGAGAAGATTCTGCTCTAATTCATGCAAGACTACTTATAGTAATTACAACTATAGAACTTATAGTGAAAGAATAAGAATGGTAGATAGAGCAACTGCTGATAGAGTTAAGGAACATGTTCACAGAAAAATAAGATGTGGAGAGATTATAAAACCAAAAATTTGTAGTTTATGTCAATCAAAGTGTGCTCCAGAAGCACATCATAGAGACTACAATAAGAGACTCAGCGTAGACTGGCTATGTCGGCAGTGTCATATAAAAATTCATGGAGCAGTATATCAAGTAACAAGAAGGGCACAAGAATGGATGGCTAAGGAGTTAAAATAATGATTGAGATATGTAATCTAAGAAACGAAAAACCTAAGTACGATTATGACATTAAGGTATGTAGAGGTGCATCTATATTAGGAAATCCTTATTATTTAGGATGCGAGAGTAGACGAGATTGGGTATGCAATAAGTACTATGAATGGCTTACAGCAAAGATTGTAGCACATGAAGACCAATTAAACGAGTTAGACAGACTTAGAAAACTGTATAAGAAACATGGAAAGCTCCGATTATTTTGCTGGTGTGCTCCTAAAAGGTGTCATGCTGAAACGATTAAGCAGCTTATTTTACAAGGAGATTGACTATGAAAAGTCTAAAAGGTAGGAACTTCTCTGTTGTTGGAGAGAGGCATCCAGCTGCTAAGCTATGTAAGAAGGATGTAGTAGGAATAAAAAACATGATAGCTTTAGATATTAGAGGCGACCTTATAGCTAAGCACTATAAAGTAAATAGAACTACCATAAGTAACATAAAAACTGGAAAGACATGGAGTCATGTTAAGGAGAATAAAATGTTAGTCCTAACAAGAAAAAACCGAGAGTCCATCATCATCAGTAAAGGAGATTTACTAATCAAGATAACTGCTATAGAGTCATATAATGGCAGAGTCAAGATTGGTATTGAAGCTCCTAAAGATGTTGATGTAGATAGAGAAGAAATTTATATTGAGAAACAGAAAGGAGTCAAAGATGCATCTGGAAACAAAGTGTAGATTCGATGAGATTGACAAGACACTCAAAGAGATGGTAAAGGATGAGGTTAGAGGTTCTGTAAATCAGGATAAGATAAGAATGCGGACTGCTTATATTAGGAAGTTATTGAATAAGATTAAGGAGTTTGTAAGGTGATAGTAGAAGACATAGGGCCTGTAGATGCAAAGATAATGCTAGTAGCCGAAGCACCTGGGGAGCATGAAGAGCAAACTGGCAAACCCTTCATGGGAGCTAGTGGTCAGCTCTTGAAACAAATGCTACAACACTCGGGTATAGATTATAACAGCTGCTACGTTACAAATGTATCTCCTATAAGACCTCCTAATAATCAGTTCAAGTATTATTATGATGATAAGTCTAGAAAAGAACCATCTGATAGACTAACAAACTGGTGTGATGTACTAAGGAAAAAGATAGAAAAGATAAAACCAAATGTTGTAATAGCTCTAGGGGCAGAAGCTCTTAGAGCTATTACCAATAGGAGAGGGATTGAAGCTTGGAGAGGGACTGTCTTATCGTTTAGAAATATAAAGATAGTGGCTACATACCATCCAGCAGCTGTCTTAAGACAGTATAGTTTCCATCCAATCGTTGAGATGGATTTAGCTAAGGCAAATAGAGAGAGTCCGTTCACTGAAACCAAATATGATAATTGCAACATACTAACAAAGCCTTCTCTTAGACAAACACTAGACTGGCTAAAGTACTGCTATCACTATCCTAGAATAGGTTGGGACATTGAGACAGTAGGTAAGCACGTTAGATGTATTGGTGTATCTAGAGGCCCAGAATCATGCCCAGAAGCTATCGTAATTCCCTTTATAAAGTTCCCTTCATCTGATATGGCTATGCCTAGTCAAAAGAACATCATTAAGATAGGTAAGATGTCTGGTGAGATGTCATCATACTGGAACACTCATGATGAGATGTTGGTATTGGATGCACTCTCTAATATCTTATCTGATAAGAAAATACAGAAAGTAGGTCATAATAGTATACTGTTTGATGCTCCTCTTATGAAGGAAGAGTTTCAAATGGGAATAGGTAATCATGCTATGGATACTATGCATGCCTTTCATCTGCTATATAGCGAACTACCGATGGGGCTTAAGTTTTTAGTAACTATAATGACCAACTATAAAAACTATTGGATTGGTAAGGAAACAGAGAATGATATGAGTGAGTGGGCATACTGCGGTATGGATGCTATAGCTACGTTAGTAATATCATACAAGTTAGAGACTGAACTGCATGAATCAAAGATGGCAGACTTATACAAACATATAAACAACCTAGCACTATCGCTTGCAAAGATTCAAGGTAGGGGAATTAAGATAGACGATGTTGCAAGGAAGGAAATGTTAGTGGTACAGAAGGCTAAGCTTAAGTTAGTAGTAGATAAGATAAACACTACAGCTGGAACAGACTTCAATCCCGCTAGTCCTAAACAAGTTAAAGAGCTGTTATATGATAAGATGAAATTCCCTGCAGCGTATAAGGATAGAAAGGTTACAACAAACGAAGCAGCTTTAAAGAAGTTACTACAAAGATATCCAAATGAATCCATCTTAAGGAATATAGTTAGTCATAGGAAGATAAGCAAACTTATAAATACATTCCTAGAGATGAATTTAACTAAAGATAACAGGATGATAACTAGTTACAATGCATCAGGGACTAAGGGTGCAAGGATTAGTTCATCCAAGACATTATGGAAGACTGGAATGAATCTTCAAAACATTCCAGTAGGTAAATCTAAAGGTGTTGAGAACATTAGGAATTTGTTTGTTCCGTCTAGCTGCATACTTTGTCAGGGGACAGGCTGGATAGTTTTTCCCGATAGTATATCAAGAAAGATATATCCTGACTATGGAGACGGAGATTTTAAGGGTACTGCATGTCGAGTATGTAGTGGTACGGGTAGTAAGCTATTCGTAAAGGCTGACTTAGTACAGGCAGAATCTATGGTAGTTGGGGAGCTACTACATAAGCACGGAGACTCTACCTTAAGAGACTTGCATCGAAAAGGAGGTTTTGACATTCATGCATGGATAGCTGCTCAGTTTTTAGGAAAGCTAGAGAAAGATATAACAGGTAAAGAGCGAGAAGCCTTTGGCAAGATACCTAATCACTCAGGTAACTACAGAGCTGGTCCTCAAGTTATGATTGATAAGGCTGCTAAGGAAGAAGTACCTGGGATTGATTTCCGTATGGCCAAGAGACTAATTGTTGCTAGGCATATAGCTATCCCAGGTCTCAAGAAGTGGTGGAGGATTGTAGACAGTCAGTTGAGGTCTACCAGAACAATAACAACTTGCTTTGGTAGAAGGAGAATATTTTTTGGTAGAATGGATGAGGCTACATTTAGAGACGCAACCTCATTTGAGCCTCAGTCTACAGTCGGTGATGTTACCAATAGAATACTGACAAAGATAGAGATGAATCCAAATAGTAAACTAACACTGTTACTACAAGTACATGATGAAATAGATGGTGAGTGTTATGAGAAGGATTTAGATGAAGTTGTTAAGGAGATTAAGGAAGCTGCACTAATACCACTGTTCATAAACGATGTACCTCTTATAATCCCTATTGAGATTGAAGTAGGTAAAAACTGGCGAGACGTAGTTCCGTATAAGGAGTATAAAAATGGCAGGAAATGATGTTGTAAAACTGGAGATCTATCGAACAGGCATAGGCGGGTCAATCACTGTGGTTACATCTAGAGACAATGCAGATGGAGTCCTAGAAGCTTTTCATGGTACTGTCGATAGATTTATAAGTATATCAGGAAGATTAAATGATGCAGACAATAATAGAATAGACATATCATTTAAGAGAGATGCTATAGGAGGAATTGTAGTAGTAGACACAAATAGAGATTTTTAATTGTATCATATCCATAATATGGAAATGTTGAAAGGCAATACATGAGTCGTAAGCTACCTGAGGGCATACTAAAATCATTTGCCAAGTTTACTGAAGACACTGAAATACCAGCACTGTTTAGTTTATGGGTCGGACTATCAACTATATCTGCTGCATTGAGCAGAGATTGTTTTATTGACTTAGGGCACTTTGTAGTTTATCCTAATATGTACATAGTGTTAGTAGCTGGAAGTGCCAAGTGTAGAAAGTCAACTTCTATAAACACCGGTAGAAGATTTATGGAAAGACTTAATCCTAGAATAAAGATGCTATCACAAAAGATGACACCTGAAGCATTAATAGGAGCACTGAGCGGAATGACAGCTGAGGGGACTAGCAAGATATTAAACGAAGCTGAGGGGATTGCAGTAGTCGATGAGTTGTCAACACTTATAGATAGGAACGCATTTAAGAGCGGAATGATACCTGTTCTTACTAAGCTGTATGACTGTGAAGATTTTCCCTACGAAACTAGAGGAAGAGGAGTTGAGTTTGTTAGGAATCCATGTCTATCTATATTAGGGGGAAGTACAACTGAGTGGATAAAAGAATCTATACCGGCTGCAGCTATAGGTGGTGGATTTACTTCTAGGGTAGTGTTTGTGTTTAGAGATTCCTATGAAAGATTAGTCCCCTGGCCTTGTATGTCAGAGGAGACCAAGAAACTAGGCACTCTTATAATGCATGATTTGAATGAAGTAGCTAAGATGAGAGGAAATTTTGCTCTTGATGATGCAGCTAGAGAGAGGTATGAGCAAGAGTATAAAAGATTTATGGGAGATAGTACTCTGTTTGAAGACCAGAACTTATCTGGATATGCAGGTAGAAGGCATATTATGTTATTAAAGGTAGCTATGATAATATCTGCATCAGTTAGGGATAGTAGGATTGTGGATGATATAGATATGAGGATAGCTATAGATGCAATGAAAATGGTAGAGGCTGATATGCCTAGAGTGCTTAAGGCTATAAGGAGTGAGTTTGTTGGTGATGTTAGTGAAGAAGTACTGATGCTTATAATGAATCATAAGAATATATATAGAAGTACCTTGGTTAAGAAGATGGCATATAAACTAAGCTCACAACAGTTAAACATAATACTAGACACATTGTTAGAGTATAGGGATGATGATGGTAATAGGATAATAGTAATAGAAAAAGATGGTAATAGGACTAAGTATGTTTATACAAAGTAAAGGAGAAAAAGAATGAGTACTAACGATATAGATATTTGGAAGTTATTTCGGCAAGAATTTAAGGATGGCGAACAAGTTATTATCGTTCACGAAGATTGCAAGTTATACGGTGGCAAACTAACTGCATACGAAACTCATTGCACTATCGGAAGCAGGAATTATAAATGGGGCGAAATTGTATTTATAGCACATGATGGATTCCCATGTAGGGCATTACGTACAACTCTAAGCGATGAACAGCTTGGCGATATTGAGAACGAAGATGCAGTTATTCTATTAAGAAAAACTTTATTAAAACCGCCAGAAAAAGTAATTGTAAAAGAAGTAGTTACTGAAACTGTCGTGCGTCGACCCAGACTCCACTCTTACGCCGGCGGTTGCCCATTTTTGTTTGATGAAATACAAATACAGTTATTAAATCCATTTAGTAGAAATAAGGGAAATTTTGAAGAAACTTTATTTATGAAATCCAAGGATGGTGCTTTTGGTATGTTTTGGGGTATTGAAGACGAACTTATAGAGTTTTATCCCGGAGTAGCATAAGGAAACTTGTAAGAAAGTAAATTAAATAGAAATATGGAGCTAGGAGAAATCAGAGCAATAAAGCCAAGAAACTCACTCTGCAAAGCCTAGCTCCACTCTTCGGAGGATGAAGAAGTTTACCTACTTTCTCTTGACGTTCTAGCTCTCCTGCCTGCCCTTGAACCGACTCCTTCTGTCTCATCTTTCTTCTTCAGCTCAGGCAAGAAGTGAACTAAATCATCTGTACCTTTATATATAATCTCAGCTATAGCAGTTATAGCTGCATCTCTCTCTATCTCACCTTCATCGTACCTATACATAACCATACTAACTTTGCCCATAGTATCTGCAGTTATGTTAACAGCAGGTTGGAGAGGGGTATAGAATACTCTCCATAAGGAGTACAAGCTACCTAAGCCTAGTCCTACAAGGATAGCATTTGCTACACCCCTACCAACTATGCCCTTAGCTATATTAACAGCACCTCTCTTAGCCTTAGGAATGTTACCACTTATAATTCCATCGTATAGAGGCTTAAACCCTCTACCAGTAAATTCATCTACAACACCTCTGAAGTAGGTATATATACCAACTAGTGCTCTTTGCTCTCTAGTCCTTTCTATACCAGCTCTCTCCTCTTCTGTATATGCTCTAAACACATCAAAGGTATATGTATCGGCTACGTAGTTTGCAAGAGCTCTAGTATCACCTGAAGATAACAGTTCACGAGCTGTATCAATTTGAGCATCTCTCATTAGTGTATCTACCTGAGTTATGTTAAGATACTTCTTATAACTAATGTCACCAGCCTTATATCTAGTAGCTGCATCTCTAACAGTTTCGTATACAGTAGGCCACAGAGTCATTCGGCTTAGAGTGTCAACACCTACATATGCAAATCCAGTCTTATCAAGCAGAACACTAAACTTTTGTTTTATAGCAGCAGGCCAGTTTTCTGCCTTAGCCTTCCTACCAAGCTCTATAAACATTGCATCTCTGTATATAGAACCCTTCTGACTTATGTATCCTGAAAATGATTTATTGAAGTCTGCAGAAAGCTGTGGATTTATTCCTTCTAAACCTTCTCCTTTAGCCAATGATAATGCAATTCTAGTTCCGTGTTTATAGAAAGATCTTAAGTTAACAGAGTGACCGGCCTCAGAAAGTAACTGTAAACTATTTCTAGTAGTAGCTCTTATAGCTCCATATGTATTAGTTACAGGAGATAAGAATGTTCTCCAGAATAAACTGTGTAGCTTAGTAACTCCTCTATACGGAGGTACAAGTAGCTCTCCCTTTAGCAAAACTTTACTGTACAAATCATCCAGATATCTCTTATCTAAAGGAGATAGCTCTACAAAGTTAAATCTCCTATACAACTCCTCCAAATCATCAGCTACAGCATTTCTAACTGATACTCTTTCATATGAGTTCATAAAATTGTTATAGATAGAACCCGCTTTAGGAGTACCAACTCCCTTCCTAGCCATAGTCTCCTTACCGATTAGAGCAGGTACAGTTGCCTCAGCAGATATAGGTCCTTGTAGTGGGTCTTGAGATGCACCCTTTAAGTAGTCTGCTATAATATCAGTCTCTTCGCCTTGAGCTGGGTAGTAAAACTGTCTAAGTCCAAACCTAACATTATTATTAAACAGTCCCTTAGTATATTCCTTAAGCATACCAGCCTTCCTAGCCTTCTTAGCTCCATCAAATATAACCTTTTGTTGTTCCTTACTAAACTTCTTTATATCACTAGGAGCTTTGCCTCTAGTAATCCATCTCCTCAAATGTTCTTCCATCCTCTCCATAGCCATAGGACTTTCTTGTGCTATGTACTCAAACTTCTTAGCTATCTCCATCTCTTTAGGAGTAAGTTTAATATCAGGCCTTACTCTATCACCAGATTCTGTGACCTCTCCATACAACCACTTAGCTATCCTATCATTCTCTTCAACAGAAGTCTCAGCGATTGCATCTTGTATGCCCTTTACAACCTGTCTATTCTCTTTATTAGTTAGTTTCTTATCATGCGGAAGTCCTGCTAACATTTTACCAAAAGATTCTTTGGCTTCATGAGATGTAATCTTAGCCTTCCTCTTAACTAAATGGTCTTTATATGATATAGGTATACTTGTGTTATCTTCAAACTGTGCCATAGCAATTCTCTCTGGAGCATACCAGTCGAAGTAGTTATGTTGCTCACCCTTTTTCTTTTTAGCTTCTACCTTCTTGTTAGTCTTTTGAACCTTCTTCCTTTGCTTCTTAATTGCTTTACCTTGTTCATTATATATATTCTTATCAGTCGACAGAATATCAGCACCAGTATCTTGAGTCTTCAGAGCTCTGTTGTTAACCATGAAGTTGCCGATTGTATCTGTGTTTTGCATATTCTTAATGACTGCGTTAATCTCACCAGCGTTCATATCCTTTGCAGATAGTTTTCCAGTCTGGCCAAAGTAGATTTGTCTACGTTGCATGTCTCCTATCTTCTTTTCCTTAGCAACCTTATGAACTTCTTTCTTTAGTTCATTTAGTGACTTACCTGTTGGCTTACCTACCTTAACTTTCTTCTTGAACTGTCCAAGTACATTCCTCTCTACATCCTTAACAACTACATCAGCAGCTGCTTTAGAAACAACTTCAGGAGGACCTTTTTGCATAATCATTTGCATCTGTCTCTTAGAAGCTACAGCCTCATATCTCCTGGCAAGAGACTTAATTACATTTCTACCTGTTTCGTTCAAGTGGGTTATGTTAAGATCATCTCGAAGTCTAACACCTTCCTTAGCTGCCTCATGCTTTACATCTTCTAGTACTTTCACCATGGAGTCCATACTAGGTTCACCTTTTAGTTTAGTAGACAAATTAGGAAAGGTAACATCAAACCTAGTAACAGCCTTCTCAAATGCTTTAGTATTCATACCAGCTTTGGCTGACTCAATGACAAACGGAAATGCAGCTGATAACACAGCACCCCACTTCATACCATTAAAGTATCCTTCAGAGAATCCTTCGCCTCTCCTAGCACTCTCTGTACCTCCCCATATTCCTAAGAACTGAGTTGTCTTAGGTAATGATGCAATAGTTTGTCTTGCTACATTCCTAGCAAAAGTTTTAAACCCTCCATAGTTAAGCAATGCTGATTTTCCTCCTGCCTTAGTCAACTCATTCCCAACAACTCTACTTGCTACTTTAGCACCTGCTACGTCAAGCAGTCTGCCTAACCCAGTTACCTTAAACAGTCCGCTCAATGCTTTATATTCTAAAACCTTCTCAGCTCCATATCCCCAAGCTTCTGGAATCTTCTCATACCAAGGCATATCTCTTATAGTATCTGCCCAGTTCTCTACTACCTTCCTCTCTTCAGGAGTTCTAGCTCCAATCTGTAGTAAACCTTTCCTAGCTCCTGGCATAACTCCTTCAGCAAATCCTCCATATACTCTAGCAGCAGGCTCAGCTAAAGGATATGCTCTACCTGGCTTACTAAAGTCAGGAGGTTCAGATGGGTCATGTGCTTCACCGGCTCCTGACTGAACACTCTCATAGTTAGTACTGGGTTGAAATCCTTTGCCCATAACTTGTCTAGCAGCTGCCAGTGTTTCTTGAGTCGCCTCAGGATATACAGGAAGTCTCTTATTAACATTCCTCCAGTAAGTACTATTAACTACAGACCTTCTATCAACTGCAGTAGGACCTCCTTGATGGAATCGGGCATAGTCTTCAACAGTTACATCTCTATCGTTAACATGTATCTTAGCCCATCCTTTTACATAGATCTCAGTCATCTCTCTAGCCTTAACTGGGTCATCTGCATCTTCCCAAGTATACTTATCCTCACCAATGAACCCATTGACATCAGTTACGTAGTCCTTACTTATTTGAAGAGGGCCTCTAGACTTACCATTATCTCCTAAAGGAACATTAGTTTCATCATACCTACCGCGTTCCTGTTTAACCAATGCCTCTATTAAGTCATAGGTACGTATATCTGAAGGGGTAGAAAAGGCCCTAACATCAGACAGCTTCAAAGATGGAGCTTCCTGAATATCAGATAATTTCAACGTACTTTGTTCTTGAACTTCGCTTAGTTTCATTCTACCAACTCCACATCTGGATTACTGGAGTTATCTAAAATCCTATACTTCTTACCATCAGCTCCTGTAATTATGTTACCTTTTTTACCTTCCTTTGTTGGTCTATCCTTAAGCTTCTTATCAACTTCACTCTCAACAGTAGGAACATTTGGACTAGGAGCACTGTTCCAAAGGTTTTCAGTAAATCCCATACCAAGAGCAGTCTGTTTATCAACAAGTATTTTTGCTTCTTCTTTACCTTTAGCAAACGGAAACATTCCAGGAACTTTTCCAGGAAACCATCCAATTCCTTTATCCATTATCTTTAATGGAGCAAGTTCTCCAGTTATATCAAAGTAATTCTCTGCATAAGTTTGAGTCTCAAGAGGCATTCTCTTATATAATTCAGAACTATAATCACCATGTCTCTTAAACTCCTTCTTTGCCTCCTGCTCACGGTCTCTAGTAGCAGATGCCATAGTAAAGGCATCACTTCTTAATGATGCATAGTCTTCAGTTAGCCCTGCCCTAGCTTCAGGACTTAACTCTTGGTTCATCAAAGACACCTTAAGGTCTCCCATCTCCTTACCCATCGCAGCACCTTCAACACCACCTATAGCACCAGACCACAGTTTTATCTCATCCTGAACCTTTCCTTCTTTGAACTTACCAAACTGAAGTTGCTGTTGCATAAGCTTTATCTGTTGATTAGCTGCATTTGACTGAGCAGTTAGTTGATTTATGAGCTTCTTGTTTTTTACAGCATTGGCCTTAGCCATTACTCTCTCTATCCTCTGCTCAGAAGTTAATGAATTAAGAGTATTAAGCTCTAGTTGCTTAGCTTCAGCTTCAGTCCCCATCCCACGAGCTTTCAGTACATCTATCTCCCTCTTAATATCACTAGTATAAAAATCAACTTGCTGCTGCCCTTGGTTAATTAAGGCCTTCTGATACCTCTCAGTCATCTCAAGCCGCTTCTTCTCAAGCTTCCTTGCCTGAGCCTTATCATAACTACCTAAGAATGCAGTTGCTATAGGAGATGGAGCATCTGCAGGAACTACAATAGCCATTTTATTCTCCTTTAATAAAGATTAATTCCAATTAAGCAAACTGCTAAATCCACCACCACCAGTACCAAAAGCATCACCGCCCATAAACCCGCCTGCCATACCACCAGCTATTTGACCCCAAGGACTAGCAGTACCTTGTGTAGCAACTGTCTCATATGTAGCCGAAGAACCAATACCTGCAAGTAACTGAGCATATCTATAAGGGTCTCTTCTTATGAACTCTTGATACATAGCACCAAGTTCTTGTTGCTCTAATCCTTGCAACGCTCCAGACACACCCGCTCCTTGAGCGAACTGCATGTATGGTAGAGACATCGCACCAGGTCTCATCATGTTTGCTCTATCTAACGATTGAGCCCCTAGTACTTCACCAGTCTGTAGGGCACTAAATAGTGAAGGTGCAACTTGACCACCATAGAACTCTCCTCCCTTCTTAGCTAAGTAATCAGACGTACTTCTGCCATAAAAAGTTCCTGGCATGTTCATTTCCTCTTTAAGAACTGGAGCTATCGTCTCTCTCCATGTATTCATAACAGGCTCAGCAAATGTCTCTTGCCATCTGCTAGCAGTTTGCACAGGGTCAAACTCATACGCAGGTCTACCAGATATTAAATCTTGAATAGCCTGATTCTCAATGTCTGCAAATGGCATACCTGCAAAGTTCTCATAAGCTTGACCGAACAAATCAGGTCTATCTGCAGTAAGCTGTCCTGGATACTCTGCTCCAGCAGTAGTACCTTCAAGATATGGAGTTACCCAGTCCATTACAGATTGTAGTGATTGTCTCTGTTCTGCGGATATAGTACTACTTTGAGTAGTACCTCCGCTAGAGCCGCTCATACATCCCATTTTATATCTCCTTTATGTAAGAAGTCTCAAACTTTTTCATTCCCAGTCTCTCATAAATACTGCACACTTTATCATGTAAGTTACCTGCTAAGCAGCTAGCATTTAATATAATGTGTGAGCATTTATGTTGCTTAGCCCAATCAAAAGCAGCATGTATTAACTTAATACCTCTACCTCTATACTTAGGAATAACGTACCAAAAATGTTCATTAGCCATTTTGTTATCATTAAGGGGGCTACTAAATACTACAATACCAAATATACCTACAACCTTATCGTCATCTAGTAGTGCAAGCAGTACACAGTCTTCATCATCTATAAGCTTTTTTAACGAACCAGCGAATACAAAAACATCTGATACAATACCAAAGGCATCTCCGTTATACTCATCCTGCCACGATGCCATCAATGCTGCTAATCCTGCAATACAGCTTTTATATTCTACTACTTGCATGCTGCCCTTAAGCCTCAAAAACGGGTTTTCCTTGACAACAACACGGAACTACAAGATACATAAACCTAACATATCCATTATATGAATTAGTTGCCCATAATACCATCTTCAAAAACTTTCTCCCAATACAATGTGCCCTTCATAGACTGACGAAGTACAAGCTCCAGTTCCCTTAGATAATCCTTCAACGACTCAGGAATATCTTCTGGAATTACTGGTAGGTTTAGTTCTCTAATTGTAAATTCATCATCAGGCATTTTATTCTCTATCCGTTTCTACCATTACTTTCATATGGCCAGATCTAATTCGTATGTCTTTTGCAGAGTTCTGTTCTAGCCTAAACCTAATCTTTCTACTTGTTGCATCAAAAGGTGTTCTATGCTGTTTCCAAGTATCTGCTGCAGCACTTGATATACTGTTTCCAGTACTAATTGCTGTAAAGTTCAATCCGCCATCAGTACTGTATTTTAGGTCATAAGTTGCACTTGCTACAGTTGACATTAAATTGAAGGATACCCAAGATGTTCTAAAATAATGCTCTTCGGCATCTATAGTTATATCCATAGTCTCATATATACAAGCAATGTTAGTTGCATTATCTTTACCTGTAGTCTCATCAAGTTTAAATACATAACCATCATGGCTCAAGACAACTGGAACTGGATAGTCTGATTGAGTATATGATGCATCGGCATAGAATACTTCCTCATCAGCATACGTCCCTGCAAGCTCAGGGCCATCAGCATACCAACCAGACTTATTACTAAATACACTAAAATCTCTGATGGTATCACCGAACTCATGATACTCCCAAGTCTTAGGTTGCTGTTTATAGTTATATACATAAGCTTTGTTTGAATAGGTATCTCCGGATTCTGGATAGAAGAAGTATACCTTATGCTTGGTCGGGTCTACACCTACAACTACTTTATCTTTTTTGGATATATCCATAGATGAAAACATTGAGTCTTCTATCTGGTCACCTATTGGTAATAGTTGCTGACCTCCTCCATACCCATATATCTTTTGGTCAGTTCCTATAAAGTAATGCACTCTAACAAAGTCCCATAGACCCTTCTCACAAAATAGTCCAGTCTCATATACAAGAGTAGGAAATATAAATATGGATAACCCACCGCCTATATATCTACATGTAGTAATACTATTTTCAGAATACAAAATCAAATCTGAGCCCATTTTCTTAGCTCGGAGTAGTTTGCCAACTGTATCAGTTAGAGTATATGACCCACTTGTTCCTGTTGTATATGCTAGCATATTTCCTAAGTCAGCATATGCAAGACTTCTGACGTTAGCAGATGAATCACTGTAGTTTATTGCAAAGAAATGATTCCAAAACTCTACTATCTCTTTACAGCTTGCAAAGTTTGTAAAGTCACCCTCACCTGAATCCGATATATCAAGTGCAACAAATCTACCGGATGATACACCTTCAAAATAGTAGAGACCTTTAGTTCCGTTAGATATTATAAGAGCCGAACCTCCATTATTCGTAAACTTAGACGTATCATGTGCAATAGTATGACTCCACCTGTTAGTAGTATCACCACTAAAAGACGCTGATGCCCTTATATCATCTATCATTATGTAATCAGTATCAACAAGAGCTGTCTCTGTATCTATTTCAAGACTAGTAACAGTATCAATGTCACTTAAGTCAACTTCTCTACATACATGATACCAAGTAGCTGCATCAGTTGCAGCGAATGACAATGCTTCTATATCATCACCTGCATCTTTGACATGAACAGTTATTGATACTCCAGCTTTAGAAGAATAGAACCAAAATGATACATGCGCTATAGCTCCATAGTCTGATGTATCAGCACTATCATCGAAGGTTGTAGTGTCTGCAATCTTGTCTCCAGCACTTATACCTGCACCTGCCAACATCTTAAGAGCATTAGTTCCCTCCTTCTCATCAGTACTGTCGCTAAGAGTAATGTTAGACCCTGCATTCCATTCAGCATTATCTTCACAGTCTTGCATCTGTGTAGATGGCATTATGTCTAACCATTGTAGAGACGATGAATCATACTCATACGCACATGTAGTAGTTAGTACTAAGTGATGTACTTCACCTCTAGCATCTGTATACTGTACAAGCTCCATACCTATGCCACTATCACCGCTTAAGATAACAGGCAAATTTATTCCTAAAGTAGAATAACCTAAGCGTTTACGAACACCCCAAGGCTCTACAATCATATTCTTCATGTTTGGACTAGCTGAGGGAATCTGTGTAGGCTGTAAATCCTTATTTAACCCATTAGTTGCAATCGGTATTTGTACAGTTTGATAGTTAGGCATTTGTCTACTGTGTCCCAAAAGCAGCTACATAAAAAGTAGCATCAGTTAATGTTCCTGAATCAGAACGTATCCATAGCGTAGCTGTGCCTGTAGCCTGTGCTATTACAAAAACAATCATACTATCAGCATTTGCAGTTCCAATGATAGCATAATTCGTATCAGCAAAATCTGTGTCCCATGTGACTGTATATTTTCCAGTCTCAGTTTTAGCACTACCAGAAACATTGTAATTTCCAGCAAGCGTACCATCGGAACCTACAGTTGCCCACGCTTTAGCAACCGAGGCTGATGAAATCAGCACAGCAGTTATATATGCCTTAATACTCTGTTGAGTAGCTAACTTAACAGCACTGTCTCCGCCCATAGCATCCTCATCCAAGACACAGACTGAATTAGCTACATCAATACTCCCATCACTATCAAAATCAATAGCTATCTTAGAAGGAGCATCATCATCATCTCCATCATTAAGAACTATCCGACATCTACCCTTCTGGTCATCTACAGCACCACTATGACCAAACTCAATGTACCCAAGTGTAGTCTCTTCATCTCCAGATTGAAGACCTTTGGCTATAAATCTAGATTGTCTACCGCCCTCGCTATCTTCAGAATCTGTATTTGTGAGTGTAAACGTGGGGTCAGCCATCTCTATCTTTTGAGCAGCTGCCCATGTATGAGCTACCGCAACTATCTCAGCTGTAAGAGACACAGATATCTTGGTCCATGTAGGGGTAGTTGCTGTCAGTATATACATAGTATTATCTATAGTACTGTTAGAATCTATCCATATAGAACCCAAATCCCCAGCAGCAAAGGCAGCCCCATCTGTTCTAGTAGAGGGCTCTGCATCCTGTAATATCAATCTAGACTTAAGTAAATCTTTAAGATTCCTAACCTCATCAGGCCACGTTGAGTTTAGAGAGTGGTCTATTGGATTAGCCATCGTCCAACTTGAATTAGCCATTATTATTCTCCTTAGCTATCAGCTCAAGAACCTCACACTTAAGGTCACTTATATTGCTTTTAACTGCATTAACATCTTCGTCTAGTGTGTTTAACTTTTCCAATAGTTGTTCCAAATCTTCTACATTCATAATTTAGTACCAAGAATGGGTCTCTCCATACCTATCAGCTCCAGCAATTAAGTTCTGGACAGACACACCTCTTTCTCTCTGTGAATATGAACCTCTCTCAACATTCTTATCCTCAGCTGCTAAACTCCTATCTTTTGTTATAGCTGCTAAGAGAGTTCCACCAACTTCGCCTCTATCATAATTCCTGCCTAAAGCCATTATGTACCAGTGGATATACTTATCATTCATACTTAATGATAGGAAGACCATAGCAGTTGTATATTGCTCTACGAATGTATCTAGTATCTTAATAGGACATTCAGTGGCATCACTAGCAAAGACAGGAATATGAGATGTTCTCAATCGAAGTTCCAGTCCGCTTGTAGCTGGCCCATCTAAAAGGATATTAGTACCAAAATGCAGTCCGAAGTTAGGCCATCCCTTCTGGTTATCTTCAGGATTAACTACATTCTTATCCCACCAAGTCTTATTTTTTATGATAAGAGGAGCGTTCCTAGTACCACTGGCTTCAACTATTCTAGCAGTAACTATATCTACAAGGTCTCCAGATATCTGAACTGTACTCTCTTTCAAATCAGTAGCGGCAATAGCTACAGATGTAGCATCTTCAGTAATGGTCAAATCGTCACATATATGCATACTATCTTGAAATGCATGTTTGGTAGTAGCTACCTTAAGGGCAGTATCACAAAGACTATCTATAAGAGTATCTTTGTCTGTCCTACCAGTATTTAGTTTTACAAGAGCTATTGTCTCTGTTCTTGTTAGTGCCATAGTATAGTCTCCTTAAGATGCTGCCGCCACGGTTGAACCTAATGCAAGTTTTTGATACAACATTCTCCACACAATAGAACCATTTCCATCTTCAACTGCTCCAGATGTCATGTTAATTGTTCCTGGAGGCATTATGAAGTCAGAGTTTCCATTGGCAGCAATACCTGCAGCTGTAGAAACAAGAGCTGAACCGAATGTAGCATTTAGAGTGTAGAGATTTCCAACTAAATCGCCGTTACAATCTACCAAAGATGCTATATTAGTATTTCCAGAAGGTGCAGTAATAGCAGCAACTATGCTTAGATTCATAGTTGTTCCTTTAATAGTAGCTACAACAATTCCAGTTATAGAAAGAACTCTAATTGGTCCTCCAGCAACAACAAATAGATTCTGTGCTGCAGCAGTCCAATCTAATAGAGTCTTAGTTACTAAAAGTGGAGCTCCATCTAAAATTGTATCTAAATCTGTATGAGCCAAATCAAGAGATGCCTTGATACTATCATCTTGGGCAGCCCCGCCATCTCCACTAAACCCTCCAATCAACTTGTCTTCATTACTATATCTATCACTCATTACAGTCTCCTAAAATCCAGTAAACACTGATTGTAGTTGGTCAGTTTCATCTGCAGTTCCAGCATTACAATCAGTAAGCTCTAACAACAAATGACTAATACCCATACCGTCAAAGAATATAGTAGCAACTTCACCACTAGCACCAGCAATGTCCTTAACAGCAACTGTCTTATGCCAGTATTGAGCTGTTATTGTAAGCTCATCAGCATAGTATGCAGTTATTGTAGCTCCAGTAACAGGATGCTTTACAACAGCTACATCTCCAAGAAAGCCTGTTCCATAAGCTATCTTCTGAGCGGGACCATGTAGTCCTCTAAAACCATACAGAGTCCAAGTAAATGCGGATGTTTGGTTTGTTGCTATTCCAAGAAACGTAATGATTATCCCATTAACTCCATAAGGAACATTAACAACATTACCAGTACCAGAATTTCTATTAGCAAAATTCTGAGTAGTTACGGTAAGGACTGTAGCATCATCAGTTACTACTTGACTTCGCAGCTGCATCCAGCCAATCTGCTGTGTCTCAAGAACAGTTCGTTTATTGTTCTTTTTACTCATAACTAAATCTCCTTTAATCAATACTTATTGATGTAAATGTAGCATCGGTGTCAGATGCTAAGTCTACTGTAACTACGTACGAAAGTTTGTTAGTAGTATCAAAAGCAAGATCTCCAATTCGCATCTGGTCATAAGGCGAGGTAGAATACTGTGCAGATACTGCAGTCGGAGTTGTACTTGCCCACCATACTCGACTATTAGCGTGCCCAATGTTCTTAAATCCTACTTCGTCTAGTGTAGTACTCTTCCCTATATACATTAGAGCCTTAGTAAGGGCTCTACCTTTGTTTTTAGGAATATACACATTAGTTGCCATTTTTAATTCTCCTTTATACTTTTTTGTCTGTTATTAGTTCATGCATTGCTCTAAATGCAGGAGCATTCTTTGGATATACCACTTGAGACCTACATACATGCCCACATTGAACTCTTGAGTCAATCATTATACTCATTTTCTTTTTTTGCATCTTCATACAAAGATATACATCTTCATAAAGCTGTCTACCTTTCTCGTACACATGCTGGAAGTACGGCTTCTTAAGATTAGCAAAAGCAGATACTTTGAAAAGAGCACAACCACCACCTACCCACTCAACCAAATGCACTCCAGGTTCATCTGGGTCAAACAGTGGCTGCTTAATCTCATTTTGAATCTTTATCCAAGCAACATCAGAGTATGGATAACCTCTTCTCACGCACAGTCCGCTAGCTAAATCAGCGTCACATGATATTAAACTATCAAGAGTATTTAGAGGAAGAATTACATCTGAGTCTACATACAGTATATACTCTGCACCAACTCTAATAGCTTCATCCACACAATGCTCTCTAGCCTGAACAAGAGTATTACCATGGTCAGGTACTAGAATCATATCATATGTCTTTGACCATACGCACATAACATGCACATGATTGATATAAGATGCAAATGGTACATCTCCAAATGATGTTATAGCAAATGCAACTTTAATCCTTGTCTTTTTAATACATTTTTTCTTTTTAGTTCTCATAGTCCAAATGAGGAGAGCATCTATCGCTCTCCTCATAATCCTTTCTTAGACAGCACAATTCAACATTACAGTGTGTTCAGCAGATGTAGCAGAAGCAACTGCTTCCCAAGCTATAGCAGGAAGATTCTTAGGGATATTACCACCAGCCGCAGCATAAGAAAAACCTTCTTCACCAGCTACGACCTTAAGACTATCACCTATTGTTATAGCGTTTGACCCAGAGTTATCGACTTGTGCAGTGATGCATAAGCCCTTAACTTGAATCCAACCATAATTAACAGCAGGTATTGCTGACATTGCAACACCAGCTAACATTTCCTCATCTCCTGCAGACACTGTATCAATAACACTTTCATGCCTTGTATCAGCAGATGAAGCATCAGAATGACATACTGGCTGACCTGCAACTAAATCATTAGTAGTAGCAGTAGCCCCATCATTCTTTACCCACCTATATACCTTACCATCTGAACCATATCGAAGATTACCAACACCTTCAATATCAGTTGTTGCATTTTCGGTAAGATTTGTCTCAAATAAAATCTTTTGAGCCATTATTTAAGCTCCTTTCTTTTAGACAGCACAATTTAACATTACAGTTGCGGCAGCAGATGTCTGAGCTGTATGGGAAGCATAAGATTCCCAAGCAATTGCAGGAGCATTTACAGGGACATTACCTCCAGCTGCACCAAACTCAAACGACTCAGACGTAGACACTACCTTAAGAACATCACCAATCGTAAGAACTTGAGTTGCTGTACTAGAGTGAGTAACTGATGCAGTGATACTTATGCCCTTAATCTGAATCCATCCATAATACTGAGCAGTTAAAGCAGCCATTGCAACACCAGCCAGCATCTCCTCATCACCACCAGATAAAGTATCAATTACACCTAGATGTCTAGTATCTGCACCTACAGCATCAGAATACACTACAGGCTGTCCAGCAACTAAGTCGTTGGTAGTAGAAGCTGCTCCAAGGTTCTTTACCCATTTATACACTCTACCTTGTGTATCTTTTCTAAGAGTACCAACACCTTCAATGTCGGTACTCTCAATAGCATCAAGACCTGTTTTAAATAAAATCTTCTCAGCCATTATCTATTTCTCCTTTTAAAATAAAATAGTTAACAACTTCAACTTATCCATATTATGGATTAGTTACTACTAACCGTACTCAAGTACTCCATGACGTCTAGGTTGGTCAGTAATAAGACCTGGAGTCATACAAGCAATGTAAGCAACACGCTCAAGCTGATTTGTATTCTCTTTCCAGTTCGTCATGTCAAACCACATGTTAGGATTGTAAACAAACTCGATGTGGTTTAAGTTAAGCAGGAAGATGTGGCCTGAACTATCAAGTTTAGATGAATACGTCATAGTTGCACCCTTGAAGGTCATAGTGACAAATCCGAGGTCAGCAGCCTTTTTACTAAAGCCGGTTCGTACAATCTGTTGCTTATCTCCAACTTCATCTTCATATGCTTCATAGATAGCTTGGTCCATGATGATGAAGTTCGGAGCCTCTTGATTAGCATTGACAGTATTGAAACAGTGTCTTAGGTCTGGGACTAAGTTCAGAGAATAAGGATTGTTGATGTCTAACAGACGGTTACCAACATTCTCAGTCTGACTATCAGCACCGGCAAAGTTTCTCCACCAGGTATTAGTACGACTGATGGTACCATTAGAAGTACCAGTTGCATAAGTGCCACTAGCTGTACCAGTACCAACTGCAGCTTCAGCTGTGATATTTGGACATATGTCATAAATACCATTAAAACTGTCATCTTCATCTGATGGATTATATGCACCCCATCTAAACAAATCCGTCTCCATACCAGCTGCCAACGCATCCTTTGCAGCTTCAATCCTTCGAGTTAGATAATCCTTAATCTTAAACTTGCCCGCATTCTTATTGTCGGCAATAAGAGAACGGTTAATGTCTACTAAGAAGTATCTCCAATCCCATCTAGCAAGAGTATCAAGTTTCTTAACCTCTTGGGTAAGAACCGAACCCTCACTAAACGTCTGAGTACTCTTAGTACCATATCCAATCGTTCTAGTAATATACTCACCACCGACCTGTGGAACAAAGCACCCATTCTCTTTAAGTGCCAAAGAAAACACATTGGATGTGAGTATATTATCAATCGCCTCAGGACGAATTTCGTACCAAGTGTTTACGAAATCATCATCCAAGGTTCTTGTTAAAGTTGGGAGCGCCATTTATAGTTCTCCTTAAAATAGTTATCATCTCACAGTAGTTAACTGACAATTAAAGGTTTACTATAAACCCCAGTATGTATGGATACTTTAATTATTAACTATCTTGCCATACGTTAATAGTCTTATTCTGTTCTACCCTTTCTAATTTTATCGACCGCAGCCGATATACTAGCCTTAAAACTCCTACGTTTAGATGCAACATTAGTAGGGTCTACTCTATCTTCCTTATCATTCTTTTCCTGTCGTTCATCAAATACCTTCTGTGCTTCCGCTGCTCTAGTTCCCAAATTTACTGGCTTCTCTGTTTCAACATCTTCTTGAGCAGGTGAGCCAGCAGCCTTCTTACTCTTAGCAAGCAGATAAGCATCTTCTACCTCAATCCCTGGATACTGTTTGAACACTTCAGTCATTTCATCTTGATACTTACCAAAGTCACTGAACTTGCCCCTAGCTTTATCAACACCAGAAGCTGCTTCCCTACTAAGCAGATACTTCCGCATAGACTCAATCTTATTGTTAATGTCTTCAAGCGGTTTAGCTATCTCAGCAGTTGCTAACTTAGTCTTAGCATCAATAGCAGTATCAAAAGCATCAGCCACTATATCAAGAATCTCTTTTGAAGTTAAGTCGTCATAGTTAGTATCTTTGTCGCTCTTAGCCAGTATCTTCTTAATATCAGATTCAGCCTTCAGCCTAGCAGCTTCTTCATCTTTGGTCTTATCCTCAGCTTCCTTTGACTCTTGTAACGACTTTTCCTTCTCCTTCGCCAACATTTCCGTTACTGCTTTTAACTTCGTCTGGAGTTCGAGCACTGCTTGACTCTCTTGAGGTTTCTTCTCTTCCTGGCTCTTCTCTTCTGGTTTCTTTTCCGGTTCCATTGTTTTCTTCCTTTACATCTTTAACTACATGTTTATTTTTAATCAGTTCTTTACGATACTCTCTTATATACCTATTCCGTTCTATCTTTATAGACTTAATCACTCTAAGAAGTTCTCTCTTAGACAAGTGACCGCCTTCAAACTTCACAGTAACTGCACCTATCTCAGTTACCTCTACATTGACTTTTCTAATCATAACAAGGCTCCTAGCTCTAAATTCTTTTCTCTTGCGTATCTTCTCATATCACCTTTATTCTTAAAAGTTTTACCTTCTGGAGATACATGTTCTAGATGGATGTAATTAACAGGAAATACATCCGCATGTACTCTAGTAGGAATAAGCTTTGACATATTAGATTTACATTGCTTACATCTTACCTTCTTCTTATAAGAATGAACAAACACATCATTAACTCTAGTACCACAATGAGGACATTTATAATCATAAACAGGCACTATGCACCTCCTGTAGCAGGTATAGTTGGAAGCTGATTAGAAGATGCACCACCTCCGCCTCCGCCACCCTTCTGTCCTATAGCCAAAATACTCTCAAACGCTGGGTCACTAGATGCATCAACAACATACTGCTTAAGAGCATCAAGATTTATCCCAGGAATCTGAGCCAACTGTGCCAACAGCATGATAGACTCTATCTTCCTCTCAGCCATGCTAAGACTTCTCTTAGTTGATAACGTAACATCATATAAATAATCTCCTTCTAACTCATCACCCGTAAACTTAATCGGCTTATTCTCAACTAACATATACCTAGGAAGCTTCCAATACCTAAATATAATCTTGTTTAACTTCCTAATAGTCTCAGTGTATAAATCAACTACAGAGTTCATTCGCCTAGATGTCCTAAGCTGAGAACCCTGATTGACAAAAGTAGCCTCTCTTGCAGTTCGCCTAGAAGATGAATCATACTCACCTAACTGATTCCTACCAAACCCTATCATATCTCTAGCATTACTTCTGTTTGCATTAGATTGTAAAACAAAATCAAGTAAATTTCCCTGAGGAAATGGAATAAATACATCTCTAAGGGGCATATTAGTATTAGCCATACCAACTGCACCAACATCTCCACTGATTAACTTATTAAGCTCTTCTTCAGTCATAGCTTTCCCATTAGCAATAAACTTTAAACAGTTAATCCTTCTCTGCTTCTCTTCTTGTAATGATATATCACTTTGAGTCTTTTGAATCTGCCCAAGATAGTACGCTTGAGGAGTAGACCAAAATGATCTAGGATGTCTAACTAATGAAGTGCTAACAAAAGGAAGTCCAGCTACTTGAAGAGCATCAATCGTATTCCTTAAGAACTTATCATAATCTGGAGACACAACAAGAACTTTTCCAGTCATCCTGTCATGAATTTCCCAAAGTATGTTAAACACTGACTTAACATTTTCATTAAAACTAGCATTAGTCGTACTAGACGCACGCCTCTCCTTAGCCATCACATGCCCATAACTATCCATAAAAGATTCCATAGAAACCTTAGGCTCAAGCCTTCCCTTATTCTTATACTTAGGGTCTCTCTTAATATAATCATTCAACCTAATAACCCGATGTGCTATCCAAGGAGCATCATCTATAGACTTAGTTCCCCAAGGTACTACTATATCATGGGGAGATACAGCAGATACCCAAGGCATCCCAGGACTTGTAGCACCTGACTCAATCCTCCTACCCTTTTTATCAAACTGAGTAAGGGTCATTCCAGTTAAATTCTGACCACTACCTATGTCATAATAAGGAGACCAGCCAAATTCACTGTCATATCCAATCTTTAATATAGCCCTACTAAAAAGATATGAGTTCATAATTGCGTCTTCTGCAGACTGTCTAAGCTTAAGTTTCTTAATAAGCCAGTTGTCAGTAGCCTCTAACAAAGGAATCCTTGATATAGCACTAGGATGCTCCGCTGACAGGAGTACCTCAGGGTCTGGAACTGTCAAACTACTTAAAAGACTATCACCCATAGAATATATTAAATTAGGCCCTACAGTACAGTTTGAAGCTGGATCATTGGTGAAGTCTAACTCCAACTGATTCCAGCTATCTTCCATCCCAAACTGTCTCCTGTACTCAAGACCATTATATATTTCCGATAACCACTCTTCAGGGCTAAGCATAATTGTAACTCCTTAATTGTTTACGCCTCTGAGCATCAGCATTTATTCCAACATCATAAGGATATATATTAAGGTTATTAGCTCTTCCAGCAAGCTCATTTATAATAGCTTTACCTACCATTGCATTATCGCTAAGTTCAACTTTCTTAAATTTCTCTTCTTCCTCGCCTATCTGATACCAAAATGATATGTGCATACTAAGTGCATCTATGATATCATCATGAGCTCCATTAGGAAAAGATAAAAGTTCTCTCTCAAGCTCACCCATACTAGCCTTAATCATAATCTTTCCAGAAGCAAAATACGGCTGGAGGCCTCTTATCCTATCAACTTTAGAGCCCGTCATACCCTTTATAGGTTCAACATAAAAGGGCATATTAAGCTTATCTTGCCTCTTCTTAACCCAGTAAACCAAAGTCCTTTGATAAGATATTGCTTCAACCTTAACTACTAACGGTTTATAAGCTATATAATGACTAAATATAGCATCAATCTGCTCCCCAGGATTCATCCTCTCTCTAGTATAATAAATAACATATATCTTACCACTATCTCTATCAACCCCAGTAGTTAATACAACAGTGTAATCAGGGTCAGACGAACCCTCTTGCTTAGCAGAAGCAGGGTCAACTGATGTGCAGTACACCATAGATTCAGATGGTGTACTTTGATAATATATATTATCTAACCAACTTCTCCTAAACATAGAATCAATACCGCTAAGAGGTTGGTTCATAAACAAAGTTGAAAACATATAAGGGCCTATACTTTTTTCAAGTTCAGCTAATACTTCATCGTTGTATCTATCCCACACTATCTTACCATTTTCTCTTGCTGACCTAGATAAAGTTAGGTAGTTATCAGTATTCTTATCCAGCCACCCTAACAAATCTCTCTCACACCATCTAGTTCCTATTACAACAATCTTAGACTTCTGAGGATGCAGCAACAAAGGATGTGTTAGTCTGTGAAATCCAATCGCCTTTTCAATCTCCAACTGAGTAGGCTGCTGTACTACACCTGTCATATCATCAATCTCAGGACTAACAGTATCATCTTCAATTATCAAATCATAGTGCCTAGATATAACAGCTGTACCAGTACCAGCTGCCTCAAATGTACCTTCTGGAAACGCCCCAGTCCTATTAACAGTAAGGCACTCAGCTGTCCATACACTCTTTTTAGTAGGAAGAAGCTCAGGAAACAAAGCCCTTAATAATTTATTTTTTTCTATCATCTGTTTTATTGACTGAAGCTTCTTCCTAGCATTGCTCATTGAATTCTGAACTATCAGTATCCTAACATTAGGATTATTTATAGCTCTAAATATAGGATATGCAACAGAGCCAATAGAAGATTTAAACCAATCTCGGGGAAGTACAATCTTAACCCTTTTATTGTCTTCATTCTGAAGTACTTCACATATAGGTTTATGTATATGAGCAGTAAAGTCAGAAAAGCTAAGGATGCCCCTAGCAAAGAAGAAAAGACTTTCCTTACCTCTCTTCCTAAGAGTATCTATTGCCTTTTGACTCAAAGCAACTTTTTTGTCATTATCTTGTATCAAGTTTTCCTTCTATCCTACTAAGAGTAACTTGCATCTGACCTAGTGTCTCCTTAACACCTTCCTTGTATTCAACAAATGTTGTAATAGGAAGCCTCTTATTTAGCTCCTGTGTATTATGTTCTATCTTAGTTCCCATAGCTCCCCATGCTATTAAACTTGGAGCAAGTGCTCCTATAAGAAGACATATTACATACTTCCACCAAATTTTAGAAACATCTGTACCTGACATCATTAGTTCTCCAAAATACTACCAACCACTTATATCAATTGTCCAATAATATCCACTCATGCTGGCGTCTTCGATGCGCATAAAGAACACATCATAACCACTGGTATCAAATGCTATCCTTGACATTCCATTATTAGCATTTCCATCAGCCACCTTAACCTCAGTTATCCATACATCAGTTAATACCATTGTATCTACATACTTATAATTATCAGTAGAAACCTGCTCTCCAGATACAATCGCTATAGAACCTATTAAAGATATATCATCAAAGGTTTTAGCCTCCTTCTTTAAGTACCTAGCTCCATAAAACCTAGCAGTTCCCGTCTTACCAGCAGTATTAGATGTACATGCTATCCTAATCTCCATGTTATTCATGGCTTCTGGAATAGTATAGTAAGTCTGGTTAGCTACATTTGCCCCCTTCTTCTCAGTATTCCCAAGAGCAAGCTCAGTAGAACTAACAGTCCTATAAGCAATCCAAGGAGCATGTTTCGTTTTAAGTGCAACAGTAGTCATTTCTTTTCCTTCAAAATATTTTCTTAATCTACTCTTCCTTCTCTTCCACTTCATCATTAGTATCTTTAGAAGCATCTGACTTTCCTTCAAGTAAATCATATACAGGTCCGACAACTACAGGACCATATCTTTTTCCAACTCTCTTCTTTATTAAAGTAATATCTTCTGCCATAACTTCGACAACATCATTAGTAGCTATAATCCTACCAGCTAATTGCCAACGCATGTACTTCAACGAGCCATCCTCATCCATATCCTTTCTGTCGAGCATGGAAAGTAGAGCTTCAGAACATGCATTTCCTAAAGTCATCTGAACTTTATCATTCTTTCCATCTTTCTCTAACTCCATCTCCAAAGGCTCACCAGTTTGTGACACTAGCTTTTTTCTAAAATCTATTTTCATTTCTTTCTCCTTTATACTGAGTGCTTCTCATGTCCAACTTCATGCCAATCTGTCCCGTCACATACAAAAGTCCATCCTCCAAATTCTGCATTTAATACCTCATCTGCTCCTGCGTGAAGATAAAAGCTCTGATTAACTCCCTCTGCATCTTCTATTGTAAAATTATTTGCGGCATTTATTAAAACTATATGTAGAAACTGCCCATTTACCCCATTTACAGCCCCACCTAAAGTTACATTGTTGTCTGCAGTATTGATAAATACTGTATTGACACCGGCCACATCCAAATTGTCAGTCGGGCCAGTAACACTGAGAGTTAATGTCCCAGAAGATATTGCACCAGTAACTACTACTTCATTATTAAACCTATGCCCAGTTGTAGCACCGTAGTCCATATAGCCATCGTTAAGAGAGTCAACGTATTCGTCTAAATCCGTTTGGGTAAAGGCAATCTTGTTGCTGGCAAGAAGCACCCCTTCCTTAAATAATGTTAATTGAGTCGCTGTACCTCCGGCCCCAATAAACATATCATAGTTGCTGCCATTATCTCTGTTTAAAACCTTTATAAATCCTTTTACTCCTGCCCCAAGAGAAGTATCTCTCGACCACCATTGCAACTCCCCTATCGATTGCGTAGCGGCCAATGTATTATCGTAATTTGTAAGCCTTAATAATCCGCCAAGATAATTTCCGTTATCGGCACTACCATATATCTCTACATTAGAATCAGCGTCTATTGCAGTTCCAAAAGGTGCGTTAAATAATGATTGTCCTATCGACGAAAACGCAAAATGCTTAGCAGGAGTAGCACCGCCAAATATTGAGAAAATGTCATTTGATGTACTAAATCCGCCAAGTGTCGTACCATTTCTGACGAACTCAATAGTTCTCGCAGTATCTGTTGTAGCCCCTAACTGTGTATTGCCGGTTGCCGTTAAATCGATGCAGGTAAGTTTGCCACTTACAGTTAAAGCGCCGGTTACTGTTACTTCATTACTGGCTACCCTAATCTTTGTACTACCCTGTCTCTGGATTTTCAAAGTTTGGCTGGCGTTAATGATAGGTTCTCTGTCAGAGTCGACGTAAAATTGCAAATAATCATCCCCTACTGCCGCTCGTCTATAAACATCCAAACTCTGTCCATCAACAGCGTCTCCCACATCAGCATTATCATAGAACATACAAATTGAATCATCGGCACTCATATCAAGAACGCCATCGGCCAAGGTCGAACCTATTGATATATCGCTATCTCTGAATTGTATTTCGTCCGTAGATGGTATGAGAAGAATATTGGCAGCAGTTGTGAAATTTGTACCCCTAATTTTGCCGTTGACTTCGAGTTTGTCCTGTGGAGAGGTTTCGCCGATGCCTACGTTGCCACTTTTATCAATTACCATTCTATCCTGAAGGTTCTTGGAACTATCTGCCACAGCAAAATATAACTTAGAATTCTCTCCTATATTTCCTATTTCACCATATATCCTTGCTAAAGAACCATTGAATGATGCATGCGAGTTATAGAATTCAAGCATTGGATGACTGACTGCTTTCCAACCAGTGTCAACTATCCTCAAACCATCATAGTTATTGTCCCCTATCTCTCCAGCATTAATATCAAGTATATAACTCGGCGTCGCCGTCCCAATCCCCACTCTATGATTGACCGTATCTACAACTAAATCTGTAGTGTTGACTGCAAGGCCGTCCGCAGTTATTACCCCGCAGCCGATAGTGCCGAAAGTTACATTGGACGCCTGCTTAACTGCCTGGTCGAACCAGTCGCCGAGAGTAGGATTGCCGCTTAGGGTTATAACACGGCTGGCATCGCCAGTTACAAAGTCAAGATTCTTATTGCCTGACAAATTCTCCGCATTTCTAAAGCTGAGAAGTTCTCCACCTGTCCCAGTTTCGTCATATATAGCCAACCTACTCATACCCACAAGTGATGCTTTATTAAAATCAATTACAAATGGGTCTTGATTGGTACTGATTAACATAGCCGAAGTTGTTGCAGTTTTGATATTAAGGGCATTGGCATTATTAGTAGGTATTAGAAATGTATCTCCAAAAAAATAATTATCCGTTGCAATATAATCTGTAGCAAAAATATAACCCGTCGCTGCTATATTTCCATCAGCATCTATATCACCTGTCGAATAAAGATAACCAAACTGGCCATAGCCACTACCGATAAAATTCTTAGCTGTCAGGTCATAGTTGCCTACATCCCAGTCAGCAGTTAGAGGAGTAGTGCCATCACGTTTGACGTAGTCAGTAAGAGCACTAGTAAGAGCAATAGTACCATCTAAATCAGGCCATGTAAGAACACGAGTATTTCCAGCAGTAATTCCAGAAAGCTGAAATTTACCCATTTTAGTCTGGTCAGCCTCATCTTTAAAGGCTAATCGGTCGTCCCTAAAAACATCTTGTCCTAATCTTTTTTCTACTACCATTATACTTTCAAGCCTTAAAACCGTTCGCTTCGCTCACTCTCACTCGCTACGCTCGTTCACAACGGGATTTCCTTGACAACGGCGATTTTAAGATACAAAATAAATCAAGATATCCATATTATGGATTAGTTAAAAAGAAAGGCCGAGTTGTCAAGTCGGACGGAGACCCGTTAAGCTCCGCTACCCGTAGTAACATCGGCCTTTTCTTCTTTGTCCAGTTCAAGTGATTCTTTTAATAATACCATGTCGGCAGAGTTTATTAGTATCTGTGCTCCGACAGGTCCACCTATTACCTTCTGTTCTTTGGGATAGCCTGTTCGGTCTAAGATTTCAGTGGCAGATTTTAAGACGATTTTCTCATCTTGTGACGTCATTCCTCCTATTAGTTTATCTGCTGCGTCTTTGGCATTTTTTTGGAGAACTTCTTTTACCTCGTCGATTTTTGTAGCCTCAAATTCGGATTGGGTTTTTTCTTCTTGTTGTCGGCGAAGGGCAAATTGATGTTGGAAGGATGGTGATGCTACAACGATACCTACTTGAATTCGCCCCATTCCCAGTTTGTCGGCTATCTGTCGGTTTGTTAGACCGGCTATGCAGTAGTCTAGTATCTTGTAGTGACGGGGATTTAGTTTTTCTACAGAATGTTTGTAAGACATATTAGTCGACTGAATAAATAACTACAAAAAGACAGAATAATCGTTTGTTATATACATAAGGCAGAAAGGAGCAAGAATATAGACACAAAAAATTTGTACAATTTTTGAGGTGTTTCTTAAAGTTGGAAAAAATTAGGTAGAATCTCGACTAAGCGCTTCGAGAGGGGGGTGGGGGGTTTCTGTTATTCTATGTCCACATTTATTACATACATAGTGGGTACGGTTTAGATGGTTGGTTGTGGATATACTGGACATTAAATCAATTATGTATACATATTGTTTACGATATAAATAAATTTAATTATTTATTTTATTTTGTGCTTGACAAACGATTATCAATGTGTTATTGTATTTTTGTTCTTTAATAATTGAATAACAAAACAATTCGGTCAAGCGGTACAAACCTTTGAAAGTGAGTATAAAATGGCTACAATAACGAAAACAATTAACGATAAACTGTATCGCTTACACACTACAAAAGCCGATGGTGTTTCAATCGGCTCCGTACCAGTACTTGAAGCAAAAACAGTTCAAGAGTTAGTGGATAACTATTCATTACAAACCATCTTGATGGATTGGCATACTGGTTGCTCGATTCGGTTACAAGCACAAGCCCGTCAAAGTGTATCGTCAAAGTCTATATCACCAAAACAGTGGTCAAAAATCGCAGCGGGTTTACTAGCCGAAGACGCAGAACGCTATGAGGGCAAATTCGACGTTCTTGATACCGATGTTCGTGCGGAATACGCTAATCAAATAGACGAAGTTTCGGCAACAGCCGATAAGATTTGGGAAGAATTACTTTAACCAACTACTTGACCGATTGTTTTAGTTATTCTTTTAAGAATTTAGCTATTATGAGTTGTATAAAGTAAAACTCTGTCAACTCTGTCAAGGAGAAGTAAGATGGCAAATGATATAGACATGTGGAACGATATGGAGTGGTTTAACAGAAACCAACAAGTAGAACGTGGAGAGGAGCTGCACTTAATGTATGTTGCTAAATTTATGACAGAAGATGATGATGAGGAGGCTGAAAGATTAAAAGAAGCATACGAGCAGAAGTACAAATGTAGTCTTAAATATTGGTAAACTATATTAAGGAGATATGAGGTGACTATACTTGGACTAATAGAAAAACTCTTCTTTACAAAAGGAAGTAGGAATGCACCAGTATTTGTATGTTACAAAGGCAAGTGGCATGAGATTAAAGAGATTGAAGAAAGAACTAAGAGGGATTCTGTTGTTATTATACACATACCAGATAAACCCTTGTAAACTATATAAACTACTAATAATAAAAGGAAAGGAACTGTTATGGAGAAGTCAGAAGCACAGGTAAAAAGAAATGATATGCTAAAAGAGCTGTCTGTTGCTAAGGCAGCTACTATCATACTTGAAGAACTTGATGGTATGATATTCAATCCATACACTGACAATAAGCAAATAGATTTTCTTACCAGTATTATATTCAACATACAAACTGCATCTATCAACAAACTACAGATGCTAGCAAAGTGAAAGCAGTCTCCTACACTCAACAATATGGTAGATTAGTAATTTGTCATAAAGACAAGCGCTACATCTACCTACACATTTCACCCTACTATTATCACCTAGTAAAACAGTTCATTAAGAAGAGATGGTTCGGTAGGGCTTGGGCAATTTTAAGGAGATTTCCTAGAGAGTTATAACATATTAACCAGAAAGGAGCACGTAACATGATTTCTGCTAAATTCAAAAGAGAGAGAAGCTGTAAAAACTCAATCAGGTACAAACCAATAGATGATGAGGGTAAGAGGATAACTTCAGTCATATACTTAATGAACGATTCTGTCGTAGCTCTTAGTCAACCAGATGTTATATCTGTGACTATGACTAAGATCGAGTAATTAAAAGAGATGATATTATGGAACATATCTATTAACCCCGCAAGCCTGAGCTTGCCAGAAGGGAGCGTTAAAGTGAATTGGACTAATGACGATTTTATATGGTTAATTTTTGGCTTAATAGTTATTTTTTGGTTAGTAGGGGGATTAATAGCTTTTCTTCTTTTGATTATATCTAATGTATTATAAAAACGCTCGCTGCCCTACGTTGGGCAATCTTAAAACATTGTGACACGTTAACTTTAAAGGATTAACATATCCATTATATGGATTAGTTGATTTCACACATACTACTAAAAGAAAGGAGTCTGTAAACATGGACAAACTAACGGAAACAAGACAAATGGCAAATGAGCTAATCAACCTGTACCAGCTCGAAGAAGGCAAAAACCTCGTTATCGTGCTCAACCCTCCTGAAATGATCATAGATTCAATGTACAAAGCCTTCATTATAGCAACAAAGGAAATATCAGAAGAAAAGATGGGAACACTTTACAAGAGTCTATCATCTAAAGAGACATACGACCAACTGTCTTACTGTGAGAAACTTACATTAGCACTAGCAATAGCTGCTATAACCGATGCTCACTTAGGCTCAAACGCACTTGTAAAACTAAAACTGATGTGTGAAATAGAAGGTATGAGAAATCTAGATGAATCACTCTACTAACTATAAACCAACTAATCCATTCGTGGATTATACAACTCTGTAGGTGTAGTTTTGGCTGGGGAATGGACAGCCTGATGTTCATGACCCCCTCCCAAAATTGATTTTTGAGGATTAGTTGAATGTTGTTTATAAGACTGTAGGTGTATTATTATTAATATATATTATATATATAAAATATCTACAATAAGAGAGTAATGAACTTTAAGAACTCACTAATTTGCCAACTAATCCATAAAATTCAATTATAAGGAGCCCCAATGAACTTTCGGCTGTCGGTTCCCCAGCCGTTTGTTAGTTATATATATAACAAATTTTTTGTCATTTTTTGTCATTTTTTTGTCTATATTTTTCCGGTTTTTGTCCTTATATTTATATCAATATTGTTTTTGTGATTCTTTCGTTTTACAAGGTAACATAAAATGCACATAGAACTAAAACCAACTAATCCCCTCTTCATCCAATTTGATAAAAGGAGAAAAGCTGAGGGATATACTACAGTTAAATCAGCTATCATAGCAGCCATGAAGATGTTTATGATACAGACTAGTCCAGTTACTGACGAAAAAGCGGAACTACAAGAACAAATTGGTTAGAAAGGATACTATTATGAACCAAGAAACATTCGATTCACTACAGGCAGGAGACATTATCATACATAGAAACAGCACAAATGCTGTAGTTGTGCATGATAATTTGTATAGAAGAGTAACTGCAGTACAGGTATACATCGTAACGAATCCAGATGAGTGGAATGTAGTCTATGGGATGAAATATAAGGATATTTCAACACACGATAAAAGCCTACAATTTATAAGGCCTACAAATGAGAATATAACCGAAATGTCTCAAACGCTTGAGGGGGCTAAAAAGGCAACACTTTGGAAGTGGGAGTGGTTATACACTGCAACAGCAGAAGAGATATTATATGATCCTCCAAAATGTGGGCTTTGTTCGTACTACTCAACAACATGTTCTAGATGCGAGCTCTGGGGTTACAGTAACTCCTGCAACGACAATGTTAATCCCTTCCAAGACGTAGTTAGGGCACGAGAAAACTTGAGATACCACCTGGTAACTTTGGATGATGTTAGACAAAAAGTATGGGTAGTACTAGACGCAGTTAGAAAGCTATAGTATAAACATATACAATCAACCGATTTCTAGTATACTAAAGAGGAAATGGTCAAAATACTGTTATATGAACAAGCAACAAATCAAAAGCTACATAATCAGAAACTTGTTGGAGCGGAACTACAAGGTATTCACTTCAATCACTGATGATTGTTTTGTCTTGTCTCGTGATGGCATAGCTGGTACAGTTTGTATCATACAAACTACCTATGCTTCTAAACATCGCCTAGTCCTTGACCTAAGAGACACTAAAGACCGGACAAAACTAGTGTTTACAGGCTACACATACATAATCGGATTTGATGTTGACACTAAATCTATCTGGTTGATACCTGTAGATGACATTGCCGACAACAGAACGCTTAATCTATCCGATAAGAAGAACTGTTATCTTTTATTACAAAAACAGTTAGACAATAATGAGCCTCTAATAACTACAAAACAGTTTAAAGAGGCAGTAGCACAGATGCTTGCAAGTGTTAGGAAGAAGGAGAGTGATGTTGAAACTGAGCAGACTCAAAAGGATAAGATAGATAATATATTCGATAGCAGCCCTTAAGTTATGGGGACATAAAATGAGAGAATCACCACTAATAACAGTTTTCGATGGCGATAAGCTAGTTAACGTTTTTATATCGTACGAGTCAGCAACAAGCCCACAGCCAAATGTATTCGAGAAGGAAGTTGTGCGTATTTTCGAAGAGAACAAGCTGCTGCGGAAGGCGTTATCGCCATTTGTGCAATTTAAAGCATTTTTAGATGCTCTCCGTGAAACTCAACACGAAAAACCTTTGACCGAACATTCTTGTATTGTGTCTGCAATGGGCAGTGGTGGAAGTGATTATATTTGGTACGGGGATTTAACCAGAGCAGAGAAGGCTATTAAAGGGACATAAAATGAGTGAAGATATTAACTCTAATGATGTAGGACAACATTATATAAAACTAAACGCAATAGGTATACCTGATGAGGACATAGGCCCTATGCTTAGAAGATTTGTGAGTACATATGCCTGTCTTATAGTAGATGAGGACAAACAAACGTGCTACTGTCTACTAAATAAAGAATATCGAGAGGAGGATACATAACAATGTCAACTATATTAAACCCACTTGCTATAATAATAGTAATTATAATAGTACTGATTAGTTATTTTAAAAACTAATCAGTAACAAGATATGAAGCCTGGAGAATATGGATGGGTTCAGATTAAATGATAAGATACAGTACAACAGACTTACCACCAGTAGGTACACTCGTAAAACTAAAACCTATAAAATACCTAACAGTTGCCCTAATAACTAAAGACAGTAATCATCCATATTTTAGTAAAGCAACTGAAGGAGTTGTCTTAGACACAGAAGATTATCAAAGAGAAGAACACTACCTAACGGATATACACCATGTTGTTCCAATAGAGACAAAAAACGGGCGGATTTTACTTGTACCACCTGACTTCTTAACATCAAAACTTAAGCCAACTATAGGAAAAAGTATACTACAGTCATTTATAGACAAGATAAAACATAGAGTCGAAGAACTAACTATTTAACATTTTAACTAGAGAAAGGAAACAAAAGAATGAAAACAGAGACTAAAAAAGTCAGGCACAAAAGTCAGGTTGTCTGCGAGGTCGATGTGCCTATCTACGAATCAGTGGATGAAATCATCAACTCTGAGCCCCCCGAGAGAATCGTTTCCGTCTTCAACAATGGTAACCATGTAAGAATAATGGGAAACGAGCGGGCTAAGTTTTCGGGTACTCGTACTGGTAAGAAGAAACGCACCCAGATGGCCTTCAATACCCTTACAGTTGAAGAACTCATGGCCTGTGCACAGGACTCAGCTGCCCTTGAGAAGCTACTTGAGAGTGAAGAGATTCAAGCAAGGGTCGATGCCCAGCTAGCTGAGGAAGCTGATACTGGCGAAGGTGACCCAGTTGAATAAGCAGCTGCAGTAGAAGAGTAAACACAGGAGAATTACCCTCCTCCTAACAGCAGTCCAGCTGCTTGGTCACACAACTTGTGGCTGGGCTGCAATTTTAACTAATCCATATTATGGATATGTTGGTTGTTTAAGAAAATAAAATGATTACATATACTTGTGACATTTGTGGTAAAGTGCGGCACAGCGACCGTAATATTAAGACTCTCCACATCATCAAGCCTTCTGCTTTTCGTAAACTTAAACGCATTAAACAAGGTGTGCATCAAATTTGTCGTGAGTGTATAGAGAAGGCCATGCAATTATAAATTATGTACCTAAAACTATCACAAAAAGATAAACTAACTATGATAGAAGGCCTCCAGTCTATCAGACAGAAATTAGCATCCTCAAGTCGAGCGGCTAAAATCCTCAAAAGCGGAACGAAAAAACGTAGTAAGCAAAGAATACACTTTAAAAATAAACAGATGGAAGAATTGTTTAATCGAATGAGTCCTGAGTGTAGAGCACTACTGGAGTAACACATGTTTTGTAAAAATAGTCTATTACTTTGGAAACTTTTATAACTTAATACTTATGGGGCGGCGGCGTAGCAATAGTTCAGTCTGGTAGAACACTGGGCCGGAAACCCAGAGGTCGTGTTGAAGCGTGGCGTGCTGAATAGGTTAAGGCCACACGTGAAGGTTCAAATCCCGCTTGCTCTCGTCAATGGCAGGTAATTACCGGAGAAATTCGACCCTGCCCGCCCCACCTATTAAACTTTGCTTGCTGAAAAACGGAGTTGCCATCCGCGAGATACCTTGTAGAACCGGATTAACCATTGGGACACGTGAGAAAGAATGTGGCAAGTAAGTACGCTGAGAGTAAGCGGGCGAGGCTGTGCCTATGACCCCGTGTATGGTAGGCATTACTGCTAAGAAATCTCAAGCAAGCGAATATTGTCGGCGGCGGCGTGTGTGAAACGCGGCATCCAATAAGCAGTCAGGTAAACAATTCGGCTGGAGATAATGACTGTATGGACTCCAGAGAGCAGGTTCAAATCCTGCCCGCCGACAGCAATAATAATATCATAAAAACTGAAAGGATTTAAAAATCATGAGCGAAGAAAGAAACATATTGTTGCAGAGTATACGTGACCATGAAGATGCTATTAATAAAGCTAAGAAGAAATTGAAGGATATTGACAGAAAAACCGATTTTGAGCTTAATACTTATAATGGTCAAGAAGTAACAATAAAAGCATACATAGCTCGAACCAATCAGTCTATATGTATATCGCATAGTAACAACAGAGCTTGGATAAAGTTAGATGATGTTAGAGTGTATGCTAATGGATTACTGGATTTGATACAAAAAGCATACAATAAACAAATTCGACCCGATTTATAGTTGTCAAGGAAATCCCGTTTTTCATACCGATTATATTTAAGGATATTGTAAAATGAAAAATAAAAGTTTACTAGGCAAGAAAGTAATGGACACTGTTACTGGTGTAACTGGAGTAGCTATTCAGAGATGTGAGTATATGAATGGCTGCATACAGTATGCTATCCAGCCAAAAGTAATTGTAGACGGAGTACCTGTTAAAGCCCTGTGGTATGATGAAGAGCAGGTCAATATAGTACCGAAAGAGAAGAAGATAAGGCCTAAAGCTAAGCCAACTGGAGGCCCTGCTCCTACAAATCCGCCTGCTAGAAACAGGAATATGACATAAGATAAAAACATAAACAGAACAACGGAGTGTTAGAATGCTACCAGATGATATTGTTCTAAAGAATGTACATTATTGGGCTAATAGACTGATTTGCAAAGGTATAGATTATGACGCACTAGTATCTGTCGGATATATAGTAGGTAAACCTCTCAAGGATGCAAGGTTGCTAAAGGACTGGATTCACTTCTCAATGCTAAGATTCATAGTCAATGAGGCAGAGAATCGGAAGATGTGCATTGGCCCTGAATCTGACTATCTTGCCAACGTACAGGAGACTAGACTAACACCAAACTACTCTGACCTATATACCAGTATACAGAAGACAGATTTGTCTAAACGAGAGGCATCTGTCATAAGCCTATACTTCTTCAAAAACATGAGTCAAAAAGATATAGCAAAAAAACTGCTTATATCACAACCAACTGTTAATGTTTATATTAAGAGAGGATTAGAGAAGATAAAAAAGGTATTACTGAACAGGGCCATATAAGATATTATACAAAGTCATCACCCTCCTCCGAAGCCAAGTCGCTTGTACGGGGCTTGGCTTTTTTGGAATTATAGTTTTATATGAAAGGATGTAAAAGAAATGGACTGGATAACTATAGAAGAAGTTAAAGAAGCCGCAAAGGATGAAGGCACAGCCATAGACTGCTCAATTAAGCATTGGGAACAGATGGCTACTGCTACATTAGAAGAAATAAAGAGTGCTAAAAGTGGATATTTAGCATCCCCTAATTCATGTTGGTGTGCTCTTTGTGAACTAAAACATTTTGTTGGCAAAGGCAACATGAATGAATGTACGTATTGTATTATGAAAGAAATGTTAGGGCAACCCTGTGGGGAGAAAGATGACTGTTGGAATAAAGCAATGAATATGTGGGCCGCTATAGGTTCAATGTCTGACGCAATTGCTTTCCGTATAGAAGCCAACAAGATGCTCATCTTACTGCACAAATGCAAAGAGGCATATCTGGCTAAACAGGTAAAGTGTAAAAAAGATGATGAGAGAAAAGAGCCTGAACTCATTAAGAACGGGCAGGCAGGGTATTGTAACCGAGCCAATAGGACGCCACGTATATATGTAGCTGATAAAAACGGAATTGTACATCCAGTAGACCAGGATTCGATTTTAGAATCAACCGATGTAAATGGCACTTATGCCCTTAATGGATATATTACATTCCCCAACCTTGACATCTTTGCAGACCTCAAGCAGTGGGCGGAGGACTGCGAGGAAAGCGACAAGGCGCGATGTCCACAAACTGGAGATTGGGGCAAGGCATATATAGATAGGGATGGTAAGATAGAAATTCATGTCGCAACTTTAAGCCCAAAAATAGCCATCGCCTACGCCAACACCATCAAGCAGGTAGCCTACACAGCACTGAGGAAGGAACAAAAGAAAAATGATTAAAGCCGATAAAACTTTTGATATAAACTACATAGATGCATCAGGTCTATGCGAGTTCAACCGATGCCCAGCAAAATACATGCTCTCAAGACTAATGGGTCTACAAAAGCCTGAGAGAACAATGCTAGCTGCCGACTACGGAACTGACATACACGAAGCTCTCCCATATTGCTACAGTCAAGATACACTAGAACAGGCAAAGGCTATCTTCAAAAAGGGATGGGAAAAGAGAAGCTATGAGGATGATGACAAAAGAAACATAGACTGTGCGGAAAATACTATCATGGACTTCACTAACAGCCACTGTGAACTCTGTCCCTACACCATCATAAACTTTGACATAGCCGCACCGACCCAAGCAAAGGTATCTAAAAACGAGGTTCCCTTCTTAATTGACATAGGTGGGCCTCTTGCCCTAGCAGGAAGAATTGATGCACCCGTTAGATGGAACTCTGATAGTACACTGTGGGCCTTAGATTATAAAACATCTGGAGAAGTTTCACCCCGCTTGTTTAGTAACTTCGAGAACAGTCCCCAATCTATCGCATACACACTAGCCCTTTCACAGCTTACTGGAGAAAGAGCTAGGGGTATGATTATAGAGGCAATTCGAGTTAGTAAAAAGAACTGTGAGTCGCAGATGTACTTAGTATTTGTAAAAGACCATCAGATAGCAGATTTCTTAGAGTTCACAAACTTAACTGCATCTAGGATATTGTTATGTAATGAGAAAAAAGAGTGGCCTACACAGTGTTCAGGCTGTGCTACGTATAGTATGTTTGGACATCCTGGTTATGTCTGTGACTATATAAGCATATGCGATGCTCCAGACCATCATGAGATGTTTAAGTTCTTTGATAAGAGAAAACCTTTTCACCCGTTTATTGTAGATACAGGAGAACAGAAATGAAAGGATACTACTACCTACACTCAGAGTCAAAAGACTTAATCTACAAACCCTCTATATGTATTGAGTTTGACCCAAGTTATTTTGACAGTCCTTTTGTGCAAAAAGTATGGAGGTTTGACAGTGAGGATAGATTTGATGCTTGGTTAATTTGTGTTGAAGCATTGGCACTAGGAGCTGAGAAGGAAAGAGTATTTGAGCTCAAAGAGAAATGGGGTCTAACGGATGAAGATGGTCAGCATTTTGCGGCTTGCGTAGGTTTCCTTCTCGAAGAAGATGGAGATACCTTCTGCGTTAAAGACCTATCAACCTTCGTAAACCTAATAGAAAGTCCAGCGGGATTTGGAGAAACTGCTCTTGAAGCTTTTGCGGATTTTGCCAGACAAGGAAAGATATTTCAGCGTTAATGATACAAGTACCAAAAAACTGTAAAACTTGTTTCTACTACTACATAGAAAAACACAGTTGTCTGAAGCACAAGATACATATTAGCAACATAAACACCTGTGACATGTGGAAACCTATGATAAATTTACTAAGACACTATGATATGCCTATATTTGCTGACTACAAGCAGTATAAAATAAACTTAGAGTGGTATAAAGGAAACTTGTTTATTAAGGAGAACTAAAAATGACATGCAAGGATTGTATACTATGGGTTCAAGAAACCATTATGATAGGTAGAAAGAAACGTAAACTGGATAAGGGAACTTGTCTAAACAGTCAGTTCTCTTCTCACCAGTTACATGCATATACTACTACAAGTCCTACTACTAGATGTAGTAGTGGAATTAAGGAGTTGTAAATGAAAGCTAAAGAACTACTACTACTAAGTAACTACCCATCCGTCCTAATCTACGGCCCTGCGGGTACTGGCAAAACCGCTCTCGTAAGCCAAGCACCTAAAAGCTACATGCTCGACTTCGACAGCGGTATGCGGACTGCAGCTATATTAAATGATAAGTTCAGTTCCCTGAGGTGGGAATGTGAGTTCGACACTTTCATAGACGACAAACCATTTGCACCTACTGCATGGCTTAGAGCAGAGAAGAAGTTGGAAGAACTACAAAAGCAATCCGCTTTAGGCACACTAAAATATGATTGTATAATTATAGATAGTCTAACGGGACTAGCACGGTGCATGCAACTACAGGTAATGTCTCAAGCAGGAGGGCCATTCAAGAAGCCGCAAATACAACACTGGGGGTCGTTAGTAAATGGGATGGAGAAGGTGCTTACAATCCTAAGAGCTATGAAATGTTTACTACTGGTGACAGCTCATGAACTATCATTTGAAGTAGATGCTACAAATATGATTAGACCTCTGTCAGTTACAAAAGACCATAGTAAAAACAAAATAGCTTGGCTCTTTGATGAAGTTCTACATATGCGACTACGACAAGCTGGTGCGAACAAACATAAGTATATGATAAGTGGACACAGTACTGCTAGCATAATGGCACGTACTCGTTCTAAGATGACAGAGGAAATCGATGTAACAGATATCGGCTTAGCCGGTGTGCTAGAGAAGATTGGTTATAAGAAATAAGAGAAAGGAAAAAGCTATGTTTATGTTGAAGAGAAATGTGCAAAAGCTATTAGCAGATGCCTTATCTAAATCTCCCTTCCCTCAGGTAGAGGACCTAGTGAAGGAGATTAAGGAACTAATAGGCCCTGCAGATGCAGTTCCGAAACTTAAAAAGGAAATAGCGGAACTACAGCTACAGAGAGACAAGGAAGTTAAAGAGCTCAAGCTACAGCGCGATATTGAAGAGCGAGACTTAAAGCATCTCATTAAAATTAAAGAGGAAAAGCTTATTGTAGAACACCAAAAGAAGAATCTTGATTTAGAGAAAACATATCAAGAGAAGGAAATGGTGTTAAGAGAAGAGCACCATAAGACTATAATGTCTGGCCTAGAAGACTATCAAAAACGCCAAGATGTATTCTTCACTGAAGTAATGAAAAGACTACCTAACGTCAATATGGACATTAGTCATGACATTATAAAGGATAATAGTAAGAAGGGTAAAGATGGCTAATATGCTATACAGTCAAGTTAAACTATCCGAGATTGACCTTGTAAGAAGTCCTCAAATGCTTCGTGAAATGCAGAAGCACATGACAGACCGAATAGCTACAGAAGTAGCAAATTCTTTGAAGTTTGATGTAAGTCGAGACCCAAGTAGACAGGAGTATATTATGAGTGCAACTTGTAATACCCCAGATGGTAGTACATCGGCTAGTAATATGACACAAGAACTACTAGGACAGCTCGGTGGTATGTTTAGTGGCGGAGTGAACTATCAGTCACCATATGCAGGACCGCAGCCATCACAAAAAACATATAAACCGCCAGAAAAAACATGGAAACAACTACTAAGAAAGGAGGTATCTGACTGGCTAAAACTAGACGTTAATTGAAGAAGTTTACGAAAAAATTTTTTGAGAAAGGAAAACTATTATGAGTCTATTGAACATCGACACAAGTCAACCAGACCTACTGAAGGTAAGAACATTTGACCCAGTACCAAATGCGAAGTACATCTGTGAGGTAGAGAATGATTTAGTCATAGAAGACACAAAGGCACCTGACAACAATAACCAAGTCGTCAGCATCATCCTCCGCATCCTTGACGATGGTGAGTACAAAGGCCGTAAAATCTTTGACAACCTAACTATCGGAGATACACCTGAGGCTAGGAAGAAGAGTGATTGGAAAATCGCCCAGTTTGCAGTCGCCTGTGGAGTATGCACCAAGGAGACACTCAGTGAGATAGACCTCGAAGCCTTCAAGGGCTCAACTGTTGAAGTACTGGTCGGGACTAAGACTAGTACATATGAAGGCGAGACGAAGAAGAAGAATGTAGTGAAACAGTACTTGTTTGAAGGCCAAGACGATGCTTAATAACAAGGAGGTATTATTAATGTCCTGACTTGAAAGAGAATCAGGAAGTATTAGTTGCACCAGCTGGTTACAAACGCTTATTAGACTAAACTATTTGGAGATGCAGGTGTGGTAGCGCATCGTAGTTAGTATGCGTGATAGGGCAGATGTTGCAGGTTCGAGTCCTGCCTGTATCTTTTGTAACATATCCATATTATGGAAAAGTTGAAAAAACGAAAACACGGACTGAAGTATACATTAGCTGGCTCTAAGCTAACGGGCCTTAACCAGCGACCCTCAACCTTCAGTCCGTGTTTATATATCTTGTAGTTCCCCCCAGTTGAGGGGAAGTAGGCCCGTTTTGTAGACTTAAGGACTTGTCACATAAATCAGCCAAGCCCTGAAAGGAGACCCAGGAATGAACTCAGATACGAAAAATATTGGCAGCACTTTGTTAATTGTACTGGCTTGTGTAGGGATTGCATTGATAGCGATTCTGCTTCCAATTTTGCTTTAGGAGTTACTGAAAATGAGCAAGTGGATAACAAGAGAAGAAACATATTCTGACTATGATATTTATGAAACTCAACCATTCTGGTCTGCCCGATGGTTAAGATGGGGCGGCTCGCCATTGTTTAGTGTTGATTCAAAACTTCTTGAATCTCTCCGTCCAGATTTAAAATTAAAAGGTGGCTTGAACAAAAAGGGACAAAAAGAAATTAAGAAAATTACAAGAGCAGGTGGCCGAAATGAAAGAGAAACTAAAACCTTGCCCGTTTCAACCCTGCAAAGGTACAGGCCGACTACGCAACATAGGTTTTTGCATAGTTGTAGAGTGTGATAAATGCAGAGCACGAGGGCCTGAGGTCAATACCGATATATCTGATTTTGTTTATGAAGACGAAGACCCCGCGAAAGAAGCTATCAAGGCTTGGAACAGGAGAACAAAATGAGATTCAAAGAAGGTGTGGACTACCGCAAACTTAGCAGGAAAGAGCGTGGCGGCAAGCCGTACAAGTATGTAATATCTGAGTGGTACAAAAAAGAAAGCGAGGCCAAAAAAAAAATGAGTAAAGAATGTAAAACATGCGGTGGAAGTGGATATAAATTTAGGCCAAGAGCATTTTTTGCTGGCAAACAAATAAGAGAAACCTGCCCCGACTGCAAAGGCACAGGTCAAGAGCCTTGTAAGTGTTCAAACCCAGACTGTAAAAATGGCATGATAATTAAAACTGGTTGTTGTGGGATGGTAAGCAAACGGGTTCCCTGTCCCGCCTGCACAGGCCAAGAGCCTGACGATGCGGCAGAGTTTAATATAGAAAAACTAAGTGAATTAGTACACAAGGCGTATTGCAAACAGTATAAAAAAGTAAATGGTAAGGAATACTGGACAAGGGGTG
>SDBT01000972.1_pt1 | contig 48451 bp, 41 predicted proteins | sample 2277101 | NCBI WGS metagenome assembly SDBT01 (sample SAMN10404973, study PRJNA504765) | marine sediment metagenome | isolation source: marine sediment core GS10_PC15, 103 cmbsf | place: Arctic Ocean: Southern Knipovich Ridge | collected 2010 | reverse complement strand
CAGGCATCACCTTCTTTCCAGTCAGCCGGCCTGGCGCAAGGGCAGCTGTTCGCTGCCAGGCAAAACGCCCGACACCCAGGCGCAGCTCATAGAGATTCACGTCAGACACAGACCCCAAGGACCGCAAGAACGGCCTTGCCTCGTATCCTGGGCCGGTCTGATTCTTGAGTCAAGTAAAAGAAATGTAAATCTTCGAAGGGGCGTTTTGTGAAGCGTTTTGACGTTCTGTAAACGCAAGAAGCTCGCCAGATCGTCCGCGTAACTGTCCTGCCGCAGGATGGCTCGTTGCCCAGGATTCAGCAAGAAAGAGACCTTCAGGCGTTGCGGCTGAGGATTTGGCCGCACGGCATCGATCACATCGTACTGCGGATTTTTTCCAGCTACTCCTCTGTCCTTGACTCAACCGTTGGGATCAAAGACGATTGCGGCCTGAGCGCATGCGTTGCTATGGCCGACGTTGAACAAACAAATCAGCGCCGCGAGGCTTCATCGGCGGCGGGGCTACCCGCTAAAGAAGGGCTGCCCAGGGGCAGCGGCGGCTTTGCCGGCGATGTTTTTGCCTTGGGCGGTGGCTCGGCAGCGGCGCATTTGTTGGCACTGGTCGCTTTGCCGATCGTCTCGCGCCTCTTCGCTCCGGAGGCATTCGGCCAGGCCGCGATGTTCATCGCCATCGTCAGTGTGATTGGCACCGTTGCTCCGCTGCGGTATGAAGCGGCCTTAATGCTTCCGGGAAGCGACGCCAAAGCGGCTAATCTTTTTGTCGTTGCTTGTCTTTTCGTTGCGGGCGTTACGGCTGCGGCGTGCCTGGCCGTGGCGCTGATCGGCGATTTGCCCGGCATTTGGCTCAAGAGCGACGCGCTGCGGCACTACAAATGGCTGCTGCCTGTGGGGATCTTCGTATGGGGTATAGATTTGTGTCTTCGGTCGTGGTCTGCGCGGTTCAAGCATTTCAAGCGTCTGGGTGTGCTGACCTTTGCCGAAGCGCTTGCCTCTGGAACCTTAAAGGTCTGCGCGGGGGCACGCGGCCTTACAAGCGGCGGCGCCCTGGTTGTCGTGAATCTTCTGGCCAGGTCGGTCCCGCTGCTGGGCATGCTGGGTAAGCTGATCCCACGCGGGGTGGCGTTTATCGTCTCGCACTGCAACCTGCGGACGATGAGACAGATGGCCAGGCGCTACGTGCGGTTCCCTTTACTGGAGACGTGGTCGGGCCTTATGACCATGATTTCTTTCCACCTTCCGTTCGTGCTGCTGGGCGCGGCATTTGACACCGCGGTCGTCGGCCTGTATAGCCGGGCGATTTTGCTGGTGCGGGTGCCGCTTCTGGTGATCGGCCATTCCGTTGCCCGGGTGTTCTTCCAGCGTGCGGCCGCTAAGCAGGCAGCCGGCGAGCAGCTTACCGAGCTGGTCGACGCCGTCTTGCAGCGGCTGATTTGGATTGCGGTGCTGCCGATGGCTGTGGTGGCGCTGATCGGCCCGGAGCTTCTGGAGGTGGTGCTGGGCCGGCGGTGGCATGAGGCCGGTGTGTACGCCCAGCTTCTGACGCCTTGGCTGCTTATGGCTTCGATTACCGTTCCGCTGGTGGACTTGATTCGTGTGCTGGAGCGTCTTGGGTTTGGTCTGGGTTTTCGTTTTTTCCGGCTGGCAGGGCAGATTGTCGCGCTGCTGATCGGCGGCTGGCTGTTGGGGAGCCCGAAGGGAGCGCTTCTGTTGCTGGGACTGGTCGGCGCTGCGGCCCATGCGGTGCTGGGTTGCTACCTGCTGCCAGCGGCGGGCGTCTCGTTCCTGAGGGCCGGCAGTTACCTGCTGCGATACGGGCTGTACGTTCTGCCGACACTGGCGGCCGGGGCGATCGCGAAATGGTACCTGAGGCTCTTGCCCTGGCAGGTGGTAATCGTGGTGGTCGCGGCGTCGCTGAGCTACTTTGCGCTGGTCATACACCACGACTGCTGGGCCAGGTCGCTGGCCGGTAAGCTCCTGCGGCGCATTAGACCTCCCTACGGGGCTGGATCCTGACCGAAGCTTGACAGGTAATGGGGGCGTCTGTAGAGTCGTTTTGAGCTTCGACGACGGTTCGCCCATCGAGGCAGATACGCCGAAGGGCTGATTCAACCTGGAACCGGCGCGCCGCCGTGATTTTCTCAGATGCCGCTCGCCAGCAACTTGCCAAACGGCCAGCTTCGGCGCCCACATTGGGAAGTCAAAGGGATACGCGAAAGGGACCGCGTACATGAGACTGATCTTGGTTGATGTCGATCCAGATGTCCGAACGAATTTCTACCCCCTGGCGTTAAGCCGCCCGATCTGGGAACTTCGCTGCGGCATGAGTTCTCTTGGGGAGAAACTCATTGCGAAGTTTGGTACGGCCGATGTGGCGTACTTCGTGCCGAGCTACATGGCTCGGGCGTATCGCGAGCAGAGGGACCTTCCGGTCAACGACATTTCCCAGCTTGTTGACGACGATTTGCTGATTGTTGATCCGCGGCTGCGCGCCGACGAGATCGACTTGTCTGCGGCGGGTCCAAGCGAGGTCGGCCTGGACGAGGGCGGCCGGGTGCTCTATGCACGCATCGCCAGAGAGGATTTGGGTAAGCTTCCGAATGATCTCGACGATATAGAGAAGTTTCTCAATGCCGCTAAGGTAAGCTTGCCGACCGTGCAGGACCTGCCGGAGGGCGGCAAGCTGCCTACATGGAACTACATTTGGGAGCTGGTGTTGGCCAATTCGGGGCAGATCGTAGCCGACTTTGCCTTGGCGGGCCGAAGCGGCGTGGAAGGAAACGTTGAGCAGCCCGGCGCGATCCGAGGCAACAAGAAGGATGTCTATATCGCGCCCAGCGCAGTGGTTCACCCAATGGTCACCATCGATGCCGAGAACGGCCCGGTTTATATCGATGAGGATGTGGTAGTTCACCCGTTCACACGCATTGAAGGCCCATGCTATATCGGAAAAGGATCGATCCTCCTCGGAACGAAGTGCCGCGAAGGCTGCTCGATCGGCCCGTTCTGTCGGGTTGGGGGAGAAGTGGAGGAATCGATCATTCAGGGTTACAGCAACAAGTATCATGACGGTTTTATCGGCCACGCGTACGTTGGCGAGTGGGTCAACCTTGGGGCCCTGACGACCAACAGCGACTTGAAGAACGACTATTCCAACGTGACGGTGACACTGACGGGCAGGCGGCCGATCGAGACGGGCTCGAACAAGGTTGGGGCGCTGATCGGCGATCACACCAAGACGTCTATCGGCGTGCTGCTGAATACCGGCGCGTACGTGGGGGCCATGGCTGTTATTGTAGCCACGGGCAAACCGCTGCCGAAGTTTATACCCTCCTTTGGGTGGTTTTTGGAAAATGCCGTGACCAAGGGCTTTGGCAAGAGCAGATTGTACCAGACTGCGCGGACCGTCCTGGCTCGCCGTAAGCGCCAATGGAGCGAAGCGCAAGAGGCAATGTGGGATGCCGTCTTTGAGATGACCGCGCCGATACGCGCGGAGATGATCCGCCGCGGGCGGCGGAAAACATCGAAGAAGTAACATTGCGAGGAAGCAGCCAGCCCATGACCAACGAATTAGAGTCCGCGAAAGAGACCAGTATCTATCCGCGAGACCGCATCTTCAATCCCAAGAGCATTGCCGTTCTGGGCGTCACACAGACCCCCGGCGCCGTCCCGTATGACATCTTCTACAATATTCTTTCCAGCGGCTATACGGGGGTGCTCTATCCCGTGGCGCCGGGAAAACGCAGCATTTGTACAGTTCCGGCCTATAGATACCTTACGGACATTGAGGATGACATCGATTTGGCTGTGATCGTCTTTCCGGCCAACGTTTGCGACAAAGCGCTGGAGATGTGCGGTGAGAAAGGCGTCAAGGGCGTCATTATCATTTCCGCCGGCTTTCGTGAAGTGGGAGGGGAAGGTGCCAAACGGGAGCAGCGAATCACGGAGATTTGCAGTGAGTGCGGCATTTCGTTGATCGGGCCGAACTGTCTGGGCGTGATCAACACCGATCCGAAGATACGGATGAACGTCTCGTTCGCCCGCACGATGCCTGCCGAAGGACGCATTGCTTTTCTGAGCCAGTCCGGCGCCCTGTGCACAGCGGTGCTGGACTACGCGCTGGCGAAGAACATCGGATTTTCGAAGTTCGTCAGCTTTGGCAACAAGGCCGGCGTGACGGAAGTCGGGCTGCTGGATTATCTGCATCAGGACGAGCAGACGGACGTGATTCTGCTGTACCTGGAGGAACTCCGCGATGGGCGGGCCCTGATCGAATCGGCCAAGCGGATCACCCATGGTGAGAACGCCAAACCTATCTTGGCGATCAAGGCCGGGCGCACCCGCCAAGGCGCTGATGCGGCCTCCAGCCACACCGGCTCGCTGGCCGCCGAAGACAACATCTGCGAGGCCGTCTTTCGCGAGGCGGGTATCATCCGGGTCAACAGCATCGAAGAGTTGTTTAATGCGGCGATTCTACTGGCCTACCAGCCACTACCGGCGGGGGACCGACTGGCGATCGTCACGAACGCCGGCGGGCCCGGGGTGATGGCTACCGATGCCGCCGTGAGCGTGGGACTTACCATGTCGCGCTTTGAACCGGAAACCGTCGCGCGGCTCGATGCCGCTCTGCCCGCTTCAGCCAATAAGAAGAATCCCGTTGACCTCATCGGTGATGCTCGCTCGGACCGCTACAAGGCCGCCCTCGAGGCCTTGCTGGAAGACCCTAACGTGGACCAGGCACTTGTAATCCTCACGCCGCAATCCATGACCGACATCGAGGAGATCGCCCGTGAGATCGTGAAGGTTTACGAGGAGACCTCCAAACCGATTGCCTGCTCGTTCATGGGCGCTTCAGACGTGCGGGCAGGCATCGAGATTCTTCAGAAGGTTCACATTCCGCATTATGTCATGCCGGAATGGGCCTGCGAAGCGATGGCCGACGTGCAACGGATACTCCAGTGGCGCCGGACCGAGTTGAAGGAATTCGTACCGATGCCCGTTGACAGGGCTGCTGCAGAGGCGGTGATTACTGACCTGCCGGCTGGGTATCTCCGCGAGGATCAGGCCCTGGCGGTCCTGAAGGCTTATGGCTTTCCAGTGCCGAAGCATAGACTTTGCAAGAACGCTGACGAGGCTGTGGCATTTATCGAAGGCAGCGAAGGAATTGATTACCCGGTCGTACTTCGTCTGGTCAGCCCGGAGATCCTGCATAAGACCGAGGTCAAGGGCGTGGCTTTGGATTTGCCCGATGCGGATGCCGTTCGGGAAGCTTATAAGGCAATGATGGATCATGTCGCCCGGATGCGACCTGACGCAGAGGTTCTCGGCGTGATTGTCCGGCGTATGATTCCTGCGGGCCACGAGCTGATCCTTGGTTCCAAACGAGACACGGTGTTCGGACCGACGTTGATGTTCGGAATGGGCGGTGTATTTGTGGAATTGTTGGGGGACGTCGCCTTCGCACTGGCGCCGATCGACGAGGGCAGTGCCTCGCGGATGGTGCGCCAGGTAAAGGCCTTCCAACTGCTGGAAGGCACGCGGGGCATGCCGCCGGCGGACATTGGATGGATTGAAGAGTCCCTGCGCAGGCTCGGGCAGCTCGTAGCCGACTTCGAACGAATCTCGGAACTCGATGTCAATCCGATGATCGTGGGTCAGACAAAAGAGCGCAGCGCCGTAGCCGATGTGCGAATTCGGCTGAGTGGTTGACCTCGAAGATTCTCTCAAGAGGTGTTCGAGGATTGCGAAAGACGTGCAAGATTTTCTGGAGAGATTTATGGACAGGGCCGAAATTCAAGAACGCGTCGTGAAGGTCGTCTGCGAGGTTTTGAACGTGGATAAGGAGATGGTCCAGCCGGACAGCAACTTCGTTTTTGACCTTGGCGCCGAAAGCACCCAATCTGTTCAACTGGTGGCGGCCTTCGAAGAGGAATTTGGCATCGAGATGGACAACGAAGCAGCCCTGAACGTGGAGACGGTCAGCGGGGCTGTGAAGTTCATCCAGCCGTCTGTCCGTAAATAAAGACCGCTCCGGAGCAGCCGTTTAGAGGCGTTCGTCAGCACTTGCGCCACGGTCAGAACTCAGGAGTGGCCGAACCGATATTGTGGCGACGCGCTGCTCAATTGACCGGCGGGTCGACTGACCATTCGTGCCACCTTGCCAAAGCGGAGAGAGCCAATGGAAGTGATAATCTGTTCGAGCTACGAGGAACTTTCCAGGGCGGTTGCGGGGGTCGTTGCGGATATTGTCCGGGCCAAGCCCGACGCCGTTCTGGGCCTGGCGACCGGCTCGACGCCGCTTGGGCTCTATAAGGAGCTGATCCGGATGCACAAGGAGGACGGCCTGGACTTCTCGAAGGTCACGACGTTCAACCTCGACGAGTACGTCGGCCTCCAGCCGGATCACGAGCAGAGCTACCACTACTTCATGCGCGAGAACCTTTTCAAGCACATCAACGTCGATCCGGCCAACACAAACGTTCCCTCCGGCACGGCCGAGAACTACGATGAGTACTGCCAGCAGTACGAACAACAAATCAAGGATTGCGGCGGGATTGACGTGCAGGTTCTCGGCATCGGCGGCGACGGGCATATTGCCTTCAACGAGCCGTGCAGCTCGCTGGCCTCGCGAACGCGAATCAAAACGCTCACCGAGCAGACCATCGACGACAACGCCCGCTTTTTCGACAAGAAGGAGGACGTGCCGATCTTCTCGATTACCATGGGTGTCGGGACGATTCTCGAGGCCAAGAAGCTCCTGCTGTTGGCCAACGGCGCCAACAAGGCCGATGCGGTTGCGGCGGCCATCGAAGGGCCCGTCTCGGCCATGTGCACCGCCAGCGCGCTTCAACTCCATCCGCACGGCATGATCTTCATCGACGCCGAAGCGGCCGGCAAGCTGAAGATGCGCGAGTATTACGAGTGGATCCAGACCCAAAAGCCTACCGCACCGGCCAGTTAACCGGCTTTGGAACAATCAGCTTGGATTGTTGCGCGGCGGGAGTAATGTCCCGCCGTGGCTGCTGGAGCGAAAGCGTTTGGCGGCCGGGGCGAGGCGCGCGGAAGCTCCGTAGCTTGCTTATAAAACTCCCTCCGGCAGCTTTGACGATGTTGTGGATCAACGCGAGAAGGAGCATCTCCCATGAATGAGTTGCAGGTGGTTGGCAATCAGTTGGTGGGACACAAGTTCATCGAACCGCCGTACCTGCCTGAGGGCCAGGACGAACACTACCTTCGCAATGCGCAATTAGGCAAGCCGGCGGACTTCTGGCGCGATCTGGCGGACGAAGAGATCAAAACGCTTCTGGAGAACAATAACGTCGCCGACGATTGGAAAAACGTTCGCGTGGCCGAAGGGTTCGACCCGAAGAAGGTCCGCAACTGCCAATTCTACGGGCTGGTTCGCATTGGCCGGCTGGACGACGTCTGCTTGGCTCATCATGACATGGTTTTGCCTGTCGGCATCACCAACAGTCGCATCATCTCCTGCGACATCGGCGATGACGTTGCGATTGACAGTGTCCGATACCTGGCCCATTACATCATCGGCGATAATGCGATGCTGCTGAATCTCGATGAGATGCACATGACCAATCATGCCAAGTTCGGCAACGGCATCATCAAGGATGGCGAGGATGAGTCTGTTCGCATCTGGCTGGACCTGATCAACGAGGCCGGAGGGCGTAAGGTCATGCCCTTCGACGGCATGATTGCGGCCGACGCCTACCTGTGGGCCAGGTACCGCCAAGACGAGCAGTTGATACAACGGCTGGGCGAAATCACGCAGGGGCAGTTCGACTCGCGACGTGGTTTTTACGGTAGCGTCGGCTCTCGGTGCGTGATTAAGAACTGCCGTATCATCAAGGACGTGAAGATCGGACCCTGCGCCTACATCAAAGGGGTCAACAAGCTCAAGAACCTTACCATCAACTCCAGCGCCGAATCGCCCACGCAGATCGGCGAAGGCGTGGAGTTGGTCAACGGCATCATCGGCTACGGCGGCCACGTCTTTTACGGCTGCAAAGCGGTGCGCTTCGTCATGGGCGACAACAGCAGCTTAAAGTACGGCGCCAGGCTGATCCACTCGTTCCTGGGCGACAACTCGACCATCTCCTGTTGCGAGGTGCTGAACAACCTGATATTCCCGGCCCACGAGCAGCATCACAACAACTCGTTTCTCATCGCCACGCTGGTTATGGGTCAGAGCAACATCGCTGCCGGTGCGACCATCGGCTCCAATCACAACAGCCGCGCCCCCGACGGCGAAGTACACGCCGGCAGGGGGTTCTGGCCGGGGCTGTGCGTCAGCCTGAAGCACAACTGCAAGTTCGCTTCGTTTACGCTGCTGGCCAAGGGGCACTACCCGGTCGAGATCAACATGCCCTTGCCGTTTAGCTTGATTAGCCGAGAGGCCTCCGACGGCCGCCTGCGAATCTTGCCGGCGTATTGGTGGCTGTACAACCAGTACGCCCTGGCGCGGAACACCTGGAAGTTCAGCGCGCGCGACAAGCGCGAGGTCAAGCGGCAGAACATCGAGTTCGACTCGCTCGCTCCGGACACCGTTGAGGAGATCTTCACGGCTGCTGACCTGCTAGCGAAGTGGACTGCCCGTGCGCAGCTCCGTGCGAAAGAGCAAGATGCAGACAGCAAGAGCGAGCAAGAGCTCATCCAACTCGGGCGCCAACTGCTTTCCGGGCCGGCCGAGATCGTCAACAACCTGGAGATCGTCGCCGAGCAGATCGAAAACTCCCCGCGCACGGCGGTGATACTCAAGGCCCACACCGCCTGGAGAGCCTACAGGCAAATGCTGCATTATTATGCCGTTAAGAACCTGCTTGAGTTCTTGAGGGCTGAGCCCAAAGCGACGTTGAAGTCCATGTGCAAGGCGCTGGCTGGCGAGCGGCAAAGGCAGTGGGTCAACCTCGGCGGTCAGATTATGCCCAGCGAAGACCTGGAGCAGATCAAGGTCGACATCAAGTCCGGTAAGCTCCCCGACTGGTCGGCCATCCACGCCGCATACGACAAGCTTTGGGAAAGATACACCCGCGACAAGCAGCGGCACGCCTTGGCGACCTTGCTGGAGCTGCTGGAGGCCAAAGAGCTGACGGGTGAGCTGTGGTCGGCCGCTCTGGACGAGGCCGTCGAGATCCAAAAGTATATCGCCGAGCAGACCTACCTCACGCGCAAGAAGGACTACGACAATACGTTCACGCAAGCTTCCTACGACAGTCCCGAACAGATGCGAGCCGTGCTGGGCACGGCCGAAGAGAACAGCTTCGTCAAGCAGCTCCGCGGCGAAACTGAAGCCTTCGCCGCCTTCGTCGAGGCCGTTAAAAAGCGTGGATAGGAACGGTCGATCAGTGATCGGTACTCGGTACGCGATGCGCAATCGCGCCTCGCGCGGCGGGTCTCCTGACCCGCCGCGTTGCTCACCGCCAGTCTGTTGTCACTGCCAGCTCGACCTGCTGCCGGCCTGCGTAGTTCCTCGCGCTGGACCAGGGGTAATCTTCCGGGCGAGCGACGAGGCCGGCGCGAACGGGATTGTTATGGATGTAATTCAGTACTGAGGTCATCTCTTCGGCAGTGTGGATTACGTTGTCGTCGTATCGTCTTTCCCAGAGCGAGGTATTCGGTGGCTTGGCAGTGTTGTAACGTGAGGTCCATTTTTTTAGATCCCTGGCGATCTCCGCCAGCGTCCGACCGATTGATGGTTGCAGGACAATGTGGAGGTGGTTGCCCATGATGACGTATCCGAAAAGAAGAAAGTCCCCACGTTGCTGGAAGAAATCCAGCCCACGCACGATGACCGTCTTGTCCTTATCCGCCGCGAGGTAGAAAGATTGATTAAGAGTCCTCGTGGTAAGGTGATATGACATCCAATCTTCTTGCCAGTGGCGGACGCGTGGCATGAACTTCGGCCTCCAGATTATTCCAACAGCCCTTGACGCGGCGGGTCGGGAGACCCGCCGCGCAATTGCGGTCTCCAGATTATTCCGACGGCCTTCGCCGCGAGGCGTCGGGAGACCCGCCGCGCAATTGGGCATTATTCTAACGGCCTTCGACGCGAGGCGTCGGGAGACCCGGCGCGCAATTAGGCATTATTCTAACGGCCTTTGCCGCGAGGCGTCGGGAGACCCGCCGCGCAATTAGGCATTATTCCAACGGCCCTTGACGCGGCGGGTCGGGAGACCCGCCGCACAATCGCGCCTCGCGCGGCGGGTCTCCTGACCCGCCGCGTTGCTCACCGCCAGTCTGTTGTCACTGCCAGCTCGACCTGCTGCCGGCCTGGGCCTTACCTCTTGAGCTATGGCGAAGCGCAGGCTCAGCCCGGCCGGCCGCTTTTGGCCTTGACCGCGTGGGTAACGCCCGGTATGGTAAGAATGGCATCGAGAGTGCGCGAGGGTACTGGCCCAAAGACCGCACGGCAACCTGTCCCGGCGCGCCGGCGATTTCGGCCGTCGGGAGAAGGTGCCGCAGCCAGCCCGCAAGGGAGCGATGTGGCCTGAGCGGGTCTTTACGGGCTGACAGGACGCCCGTAAGGGGCCCATTAGGATCGGGCAAACCAGCTGAGCCTCCGTTTGCCAGAGGCCTCTTGGTTGGTTCTGCCGTCCGCTCGCCTGGCGCATCTGCCCCGGTGGTTTTCCACTCTCGTCGCTTGCGGCCAAAGGCCGATGTGTATTTTGTGTTAGCCGGTATGTTTGAAGTTGGCGTGAAGGCACTATGAAAGAATCTCTGCACGACATTGAAGGTTTTGAAAGCAGCGACAGCGTCCGCAGCGCCCGGCCTCTAAAGCACCTTCAGATGCTTCAGCTGGACGAACCGCTGAAGCTCGAGCGAGGCGGCGAGCTGCCGAAAGTTACGGTGGCGTACGAGACGTACGGCCAGCTCAACAGGCGCAGAGACAACGCCGTGCTGATCTGCCACGCGCTCAGCGGGGACTCGCACGTCGCGGCGCACGACGAAGAGGACGATCCCGGCTGGTGGGACATTGTCATCGGGCCGGGCCGTCCGATCGATACGGAGAAGTACTTTGTGATCTGCCCGAACATACTTGGCAGCTGTCGCGGCACGACCGGCCCCAACAGCATCAACCCTGCAACGGACAAGCCTTACGGGCAGGACTTCCCGACCATTACCGTCGGCGACATGGTGGCCGTCCAGCAGCGGCTGGCGCAGCATTTGGGCGTTGAGAAGCTCCTGGTCGTGATTGGCGGATCGATGGGCGGCCATCAGGTGCTGCACTGGGGTACGCACCTGCCAGACCAGCTCCGCGGGGCGATCGCGATCGCCACCTCACCGCGATTGACCAGCCAGGCGGTGGCCTTCGACGTGGTGGGGCGAAACGCGATCCTGCGCGACCCGGACTTTTGCAACGGCCAGTATTACCAGAACGGGTCCGGGCCGAACGTCGGTCTGGCGGTGGCCCGCATGCTCGGCCATATCACCTACCTTTCGCACGAATCGATGGCCCAGAAGTTTGAGGCCGACCGCACCCGGCCGCGGGACGTGCCCACTGAGTTTGAAAAGGAGTTTTCCGTCGGCAGCTATCTGGCCTACCAGGGCGAGAAGTTTGTCGAGCGCTTCGACGCCAACAGCTATATAACCCTTTCAATGGCCATGGATCTCTTTGACATGGGCAGCGAGCCGAGCGCCCTTTCGGCGGCTTTCGACCGCAGTGAGTGTCGCTGGCTGGTAATGAGCTTCACCAGCGACTGGCTCTTTCTGCCGGACCAGTCGCTGGAGATTGTTGACGCGTTGATTGCGGCAAAGAAGCCGGTAAGCTATTGCAACGTTGCCAGCACCTACGGGCACGACGCGTTCCTGCTGCCGGATGATCTGCCGCGCTATGGCGAGCTGATCCGTGCCTTCCTGGCGAACCTGGCCGCCGACGCCCGCCGCCCGGCGCGAGCGACGAAAAAATCCATTTCGCGCATTGCGACGGTGGAGGAAAACAGCCGGCCGAGGTTGGACTACGACCTGATCGTGGAGCTCTCCAAACCGGCCCATTCGATCCTGGACCTTGGCTGCGGGGACGGCGAACTGCTGGCAATGCTCAAGGAACGCGGGCACGAGCGGGTGATGGGCGTGGAGCTGGACGAGCAGGCGATCATAGCGTGCGTGCAGCGCGGGCTGGACGTGGTGCAGGCTGACTTAAATGAGGGCCTGTCATCATCATTTGCAGACGGGCAGTTTGACTTTGTGCTGCTTTCACAAACACTCCAGGTTATCCGGGACGTTGATGGGGTTCTGGCCGACATGCTGCGTGTTGGGCAGCGATGCATCGTTTCGTTTCCCAACTTCGCCTATTACAAGCTGCGCAAGATGCTCGCCGAGGACGGCCGGGCTCCAGAAAGCCCCGGAGTGCTTTGCTACAAATGGTACAACACGCCCAACATACGGTTTCTGACCATCGCGGACTTCGAGGACTACTGTAAGGAAAGAAATATCGTTGTCCATCGGCGCCTGACTTTGGACACTGAAGCTGGCGCGGAAGTCTACGAGGAACCGAACTTGAACGCCGATCTGGCGATTTTCGTCATCAGTCGCTAGGGTGTAGATCGTAAGCTCTGATAGAGATAGTGCACTGGCATTGATCGGCCGGACATCTCGCTGACGCCTGTTTACGAAGGCGACTGCTTGTAACGGGCAGGGCGTGTTTTCACGAGGACGAGCGATGTCGGAGAAGGTCACGCTGACACGCGCCGGGTTGGCTATTATCGCATTGTTGTTGGTTGCCGGCGCGCTAGCTACCGCGATGCTGCTGCATTACCTGGCCGGAGCACCGCTGCCGCTGGTGATGCTGATGACGTGTGTCTCGCCGGCAGCGCTGATCCTGCTGCTTTACGTCGGCTACCGCATCCGCACGAGGCCAGAAAAGACCGAGTACCTTTCGGCGCTGAAACTGCTGGGCCTGGCGGGCATCTGCATGGGGGTGATGATCTTCGTTGATTTTCTGCTGCCGGCAAAGACAATTCATACGAATGTTCAGGCAATGATTCCGCGCGGGGATCACGTGGAGCTTCAGCTCGGCCGCTACGAGCAGAACGTTGGGAAGAACCTCGCCAAGAAATTCTTTGAAGGCCGAAAGGTGACGCTCGAGGTCACCTCGCTGTTCGACCGTATTGAGAGCGTTAGACTCGGCCGGGATACAGTCCCTCTGCTGCGCCGCCAGAAGATCGGCAAGGTCGTTATGTTGATTGCGGGCTTGGTGTGTCTTGTACCGTTGATGCTCTTTCGATTGAAGCTCCGGCCGGAAACGCCTCTCAAGAACATGACCGAGTATTTCCTTGTCATTGTGCCGTCATATATCGTTTCTCTGATTTCGATCGGGGTGTGGATCAAGCTATTCCTGGTGCACGTCTTCGGCGTCATCGATACGATGTGACTTGCCTGCCTGGCGGCCCTTAGCGGAGATCGCCATAGCGACCGGATGCAAACCCGCAAGCGGCTTTTGGTGGCGGATCGTCTCGTATCCCATGGCCGCTTGCGGTTTAGCATTTAGTCTTATTTTATTGCTTTCCATCCCGCCCCCTCAGGCGTCTGGCGTAGGGTGAATTCGGATCATGTCCTGGATTCAGCGGCCAGCCGTCATATTGATTCACAAAAGGCCAGTTTTGTGACGGCATATTCCGCGTGGCCGGGTTGTGCTGTATGTAGCGAATGGCCCGCCGCACTTCTTCCGGATGATCCAGGAATACCTTCCAGCCGCCGCCACTCCATACGGGATGTTCAGGTGGACGCAGGCGAAGCGTGCTAAGCCGCAAGCGGCCTTTCGCGCTGAAGGTTTTCGATCATCTCCTCCGCCTTGTGTTTGTGTTTTCGGATCAGGATGTGGACGTGGTCTGGCATGATGGCGCAGGCGTAACATGTGTAACGTTGCTGCGTGATCGTCTCTGCGAAGCTCTGAGCGATTTGCGGGATCTCGCGCGAATCAAACTCTCGCAGTTCGAATTTCAGCACGTGCCGCGCCCGGGCTCGGCGAGCACATCGCTGGCAATGGTGTGTGACGTGCTTCCTCTGGGATCATTGGGCAGCCACCAGCCGTAAGCGGTCCAGATAAGGTGGTGTGCGATGACGATTGGGCGCTGCATTCGCTGGAAAGTAAGCTCACTCGTGGTGCGAAGCAATGATGTTTCTTGCCGCTTGCGGCTTAGCAACGTTGTGTTTCTGCACATTTACTTCCTGGACGGCCAGGTTTCGCCCGTGAGTTTTTTCATGTGTCTTGGGACGTCTTCGGAGCGCATGTAGGCCGGCAGCGGCCCGGCCGTGGACATGATGAGCGTGACGCTGTTGGCGTAGTTGAGTCCACCGTGCGTCGAGGCGATGGTCACCGAGCCGGCGAAAGAGGCCAGCCCCGCGAAGAACTCGTTTTTCAGCGAGACGATTACGTCCGGCGTGTTCTCCACCAGAGCAAAGTGAGCCCGCCAGAGCCTCTCCAGCGGACTAGGGTACTCGTGTGTTACAGTTGCAGTCAGCATGGCGTCGGCGTCGTAGGCCCCGTCGGAGTCAGCGGCCAGGCCGCTCAGGATATCCTTGAGCTTCAACGGGTCGCCCGCGACGGGCTCGTAGCTAAAGCCCCGCTGCTTGCGTCGTATGACGGCTCGCCCGCCGTTTGCGTCCAGCACGACAACGGCGTCCTTATCGACGTAACTGGCCAGTTCAACGCCTTGGCAGTCTGCCAGGTCTCCCGCCAGCGCCGCCGGGCTTAGCGTTGCGAAGCTGGCGAAGGTCACCAACCCGAACTGCACGTATGCTACGTCCTTTGGGTTGCGAAGGCGGCCGGTCAGCCGCCAGCCCTTTTCGCGCAGAGACTCTTCAAAGTTGACCCGCCTGGCCGAGGTGTAACTGTGGCCGTGGTCGCTCAGCAGCGTCACCTTCGTCAGCCCGCGCGTTTCCCAGATAACCTGATTGACCAGCCGTTCGATGAGCTGGAGGCATCGCTTCTGACCGCTGGCGCCCGAGCGCGTGCTCACGCCGGCGGAACTGACGAAGTAGGCCAGGAATTCCTTGCTCTGGCGGCGGTCGAAGCATCGCTTTGCGTCGTTGATCTCCTTGCCGAAGACGGCCCAGGGGTCGATGTAGCCGATGGCGTCCCAGATCATGCCCGCCCGGTAGTGCAGCAGGCGGTTGTACGGCTCGTTCTTGCCGGCGAGGTAGTCCCTCGAGCCGCCCACGAAGCGATTTGCCTTCCGATCGAAATGGCGGGCCTCGAAGGCCCTGCACGGCATGCCGCCAATGATGTCCTGTATGCACACGTCGGTCATCGTCGGATACGGCGCCACCACACGCGCCGGCGGGTGGAACATCCGAAGGTGCCCGGCCTGGTAATACTCCTTAACCAGCTCATAGCCAAAGCCGTCCAGGATCAGCACCAGATGGCGGCACTTGCCGAACGGGATGGCGTCGAGCGGGATGAATTCATCCGGCTTTTCGTCGCCGGTCTTGTCATAGCCGAGGCGGTTGATTCGGCCGTCTGCATTTGCGTACGTGAAAAAGTCGACCTTTCCATCGTGGTCGGCGTCGTAAGCGCCGAGGGCCTGCAACGGTTCGGCCGCCTGTTTGTTGGAGGCCGCCGGGAAATGCAGCGGTTTTCGGCAGCCGAACGGCGAAAATACCATTGTCAGAAGGGCAATTCCCACCGCTACGCGCACGTATCGAATGTTCATGGCAGCTCCCGGACCGGCGTGATTTCCATAACTGTCATGGAATTCTACCTTTTCATTTAGCCGCGTCACGTGTATCTGTATCGGCATGCAGGCGCTTTTTTACCGCGTCATTCCGATAGGCTGGGGCACGTGCAAGTGGCTTCGGTACTTTTGGCCGGGCTGCCTGCTGACGGGGCTGAACGGCCTTACGGTGCGCCAGGTGCCCAAGCCGGAGCTTCCCGGCCGCAATGGCAGCCACTGGGTTCGCGCCCGGACACTACTGGGCGGAATCTGCGGGTCAGACGTGAATATCATCGCCCAGAGGCAGCCGCCCAATTCCATCCTTCAGGCCTACAGCACGCTGCCGGCCGTTCTCGGGCACGAGAACGTTGCGGTGGTCGAAGAGGTCGGTGCGGACGTGGATGGCTCGTGGCTGGGCCGGCGTGTCTGCGTGGAGCCAACGCTTTGCTGCGAGGTGCGGGGCATTGATCCGCCATGCCCGCGCTGCCAGGTGGGCCAGTACGGGGCGTGCGAGAACTTCGGCCGGGACGGCGCCGGGCAGGGCGAGTTGCCGCCGGGAACGAGCATCGGATACAACGCGCTCACCGGCGGGTCGTTCGGGGAGTGTTTCCTCGCCCATGAGAGCCGGCTGGTGGGTGTGCCCGAGCAGCTCTCCGACGAACAGGCCATCCTGACCGATCCGATCGCATGCAGCCTCCACGCAGTGCTTCGGGCGGACCTCTCGCAGGCTAAGCGCGTGCTGGTCTATGGCGCGGGCATGCTCGGTCTGGGGGTGATCGCCGCCCTGCGGGCGGTCGGATATGCCGGGCAGATTCACGCGCTGGATCGTGCCAGCTTCCGCCAGCCGTATGTCAAATCTTGCGGGGCGGACGAGTTCGTCCAACTGCCCGCCCGCAAGCGCGATCGGTTTTACCGTATCGCCGAACTTACCGGCGCGGATGTCAAGCGGGCGAGGTTTGGCAACTACATGCTCTCGGGCGGCTACGACGTTCTCTTCGACTGCGTCGGCAGCGCCCGGTCGATCAACGAGGGCCTCAAATGGACCCGATCGCGCGGACAGTTGGTGCTGGTCGGGACCGGCCATGGCGGCCGGCTGGACATCACGCCGCTGTGGTTTACTGAGCTGACGGTGCTGGGCGCATACGGGCGGCAGTACGAAGAATTCGACGGCCGGCGAATCGAGAGCTACAAGCTTGCACACGAGATGATGGTTGCGGGCAAGATAAAGGCTGACAACATGCTTACGCACACCTTCCCGCTTGGACGGTACAAGAGGGCCCTCACGGTCGCCCTCAACAAGAGCAAATATGAGGCCGTAAAAGTGGCGTTTGATTTTCGGTGAAGGGCGGTATAGAAGTTTTGCTTGGTGTGTGGCCGCCGGGTTTTACCGCCGTCGCAGCGAGGACGGCCAAACATGTTGAAAACGTGAAGGGTTGAGAGAAGCATGACGGATCCGAAACCGATAGTCGGCGTGGTGATGGGCTCGGACAGCGACGCGGAGGTCATGCGGCGCTGCTTCGAGAAGTTGGAGGAGTTGTCGATTTCGTACGAAACGCGGATTATCTCCGCACACCGCACGCCTGACGTGGCGCATGAGTATGGCGCGACGGCGGCTGAGCGGGGGTTAAAGGTAATCATTGCGGCGGCCGGTATGAGTGCGGCCCTTGCCGGCGTGCTGGCGGCAAAGACCACGCTGCCGGTGATCGGCGTGCCGATCGACTCCGGCCCGCTGGCTGGCGCCGACGCAGCCTTGAGCACGCTCCAGATGCCACCCGGTGTCCCGGTCGGGTGCATGGCGATCGGCAGGCCTGGCGCGACCAACGCGGCGATCTACGCCGCGGAGATTCTTGCGCTGAGCGATCCTGCCCTGGCAGGGAGGCTGGTGGAGTTTAAGCGGCAGCAGGCCGAGAAGGTCAACGAAAAAGACGCCAACTTCCGCCGCAAGGCCTGAAAAGCCCCTCGTGGGAACCGAAGCGCTTCAGGCCGGCGGCCTTGGCGTTACACTCCCGTCGGGAACGGCCCGCCACGCCTGTATGCCGCGATCGACCGCTTGAAGTTGCCGGCCAGGCGCCGGAGGAACTCTCGGCATCGCACCATCCGCCCCAGTAGCATATCCCTCTGACAAGGCGCGGTAACGCTGCCGCTGGCCTTTTTGGCATCGCCGCGATGGCGTGTGCGGTCCCATTCGGCGGAGACTTCCCGACAGAGCACGTCGAGCCTGCGGCCCATGGCGGTGAAGACCTCGGCTGCCTCGTCCAGATGCCGCGCGACCAGCTCATCTTCTCTGAGCCTGTTCCGTTGCTGGGCAGCCTGGCGGTAGCAATTGTAAGCCCGCAGGAGGTCCAGGCCGTTTTGCAAGCAGCCGCCTGCCACTTTTCCCGCCAACACCGATGCGTTGAATCCATCGGCATTGCGCCTGACCTTCCCAGCGGCCGCGGCGAGCGTCTCGACGGCCGAGCAGACCGTCGCAGCGCGTGACTCAAAGCCACTCTTGCCGGCCAGAGTAATTGCACCCAGCATCGCGGCGGGATTGTCGCACAGCAGCGCCAGAAGCTCTTCAAGCACAGGCGCCAGCTCGTGCAGTTGCCACATCGCCTCGGCGGCCGGGGTGCTTTGCAGGCCGAACTGGTCGCGCAGGAAGCAGCGGAAGAAGGCTGTTCTTTCCGGCCGGCCGCCGGTCAGCAAGTGGCCGCTATATGCCGCCATCGGCAACGCAGCGTCGCGGAGGATGCGCCAAGATTCCCACCAGGTGTTGACCGCGCCCAGCACTCCGCGCCGGGTGAGCCGGCGTGCCGCGGCGATCATCTGCTCGGTATTCTCTGCCGCCTGGCGATTCGGCTGGATGACCGTGGTGTGGCTGAGCATCGCCGGGGCGCAGATCACCTCGAATCCGGCGTCCAGGCTCCGCTCGATCGCCTCGACGTCCAGTTGCCCGTACTGCCAGTGGGCCAGGACGATATCTTTCGGCAGGACCTTCAGGAGGGCGGGGGCCTCCTCGACGTGGTCGGCCCACATGATCATCCGTTTGCCGCAGGCGGTGACGATCTCGTGGATTGCCCTCACGTGCCGGCCGAAGAGATACCATCGCGGCCTGCCGCGAGCCCGCCGCTCGCATCGGCGGCAGCCGGAGAGGTTCACCTCGTCCAACCCGGCATGGAAGTATTCGCTGTCGAAAAGTTCGGCAACCTCCCGGATGATCTCCGCCAGCAGCGGCAGCGTATCGCGGTGTGAGGGGCAGACGGCATTGAAGTCGCACGGGTCGCCGTCGGCTAGGTGGGCGTACTGCGGCAGGCGAGTGATGTAGCGCCCGTGGCCGAGTGTCTCGACTTCCGGCACGACCTCTATGCCGACGTCGCTGGCGGCCGCGAGCAGCCGCGTCGTCTCGGCCTTGGTGAAGGCATACGGTGTGGCCAGCTCCGGATGCGATCGAAGCTTCAGGACGAATCCTTCGTCGTCAACGAAGTGCCACCAGAGCGTGTTGAAGCCCCAGCGGGGGAGCTTGGCGAGCAGGTCGAAGTAGAACTCGTGCCGCTCGACCAACCTGGCCGGATCGACCATCAGCCCGCGGATGTCAAGGGGGGTAGCCTTCGCGGTGGCCGCCATCGTTGACTCCTCGAAAGGGACAAACTGCGGGCAAACTCACTCGGCAGATGTACCGATAAAGGCGGCGAATAGCAAGCCGGGGAACCGGCGAAGCGAGTTGCTTACTGTTGAGACTACTCGGACCGCCGCAGCTTTCGGCAGACAGCACGTTGTAAGCTCGTCGAATTGCGGGCCGGCTACATCTGGATGGTAATTGTCCGGCCGTTGAACTTAAGCTCTACGGTGTGGCGGCCGATCTTGACCACCTTCACCCCGTTGATGGTTGAGCCAACGTGGACGAACCGACCGTTGATGATCGCCGTCGCTCCCCCGGGGTCGAGAATGATCGCGCTGAGTTTGAACGAGCCGTGGAGAAATCGCGGTTTGTGCGGGGCACGGGCGGATGTAGGCTGCTTTGCGGTGGCGGTCTTTTCAGCCGGCTGCGTTGTGGGTTCACCATCCTGGCGGCTCGTGGTGACATCGGCCTCTCCAGCCGGCGACCCTTGAGCGGTCGAAACTGCAGCTTGCTTCGTCTCAAGTTCTTTGTCCTGCTCGCGGGCCGGCCGAGCGGGGGGTTGATAATATTGCAGTGCCTCCAGGGTTTTGGCGATGGCCAGTTCGGCTTGGGGGTATGAAGGCGCAGGCCGCTTGGGCTTCGGGGCCTGGGCGGCAACGCGGCGGGGGGCGTTCGACGCCGTAGCGTCCTTCCATATCATCCAGCCGGCCAGGCTGGCTGTTGCAATGCTCACGATCAACAGCAACCCCAGCGGGGAAAACCGCCGCGGACGGCCGTACTCTACGGGGCTAAGGTCAGGCTCGCTGTCCGGCGGCAGGGCGTTATCGTTTTTCTCGGCCTCGGTGCGCTTGAGGGCGTCGTTGATCAAGCTCATCAACCGGCCTCCTTCAACTCACGGACCGCCCGGCGGATGATCCGGCGGTCGATGTGCCCGGTGCCGTGGACGTAACCTGCCAGCAGCGCCTTGTCCCCCACGGCGTTGATCAGACGCGGCGTGCCGTCGGAGTATCGGTAGATCTCCCGGACGGCGGCGGCATCGAAGCGGATGAGGTGGTCCTCTTTCTGGTTCGCCCCGGCCACGGACAGCCGAAACCGCAGATACCCTTCGGTCTCCTCGCGAGAGAGCTTACGCAGGTGGTATTGGACCGTGATACGCTGGGCGAGCTGGCGGAACTTCGGCTTGCGGAGCTTCTCGCGGAGTTCCGGCTGGCCCACCAGCACGATTTGCAAGAGCTTCTGCCGCTCGGTTTCCAGGTTGCTCAGCAGCCTGGCCATCTCCAGCGTTTTGCTCGGCATGGCCTGGGCCTCGTCGATAATCAGGACCGCGTCGTGGCCCATTGAATTGATCTCGAGCAGATACTTGTTGAACCGGTTGAGACACTCCAGCCGATCCGCGCGCTTCGTGCTGACGCCGAATTCCTGCAACGCGGCCTTGAGGAACTGCGTTTCGGTCAGGACGGGGTTGAGGATCAGAGCGGTGTGGCATCTCGACGGCAATCGATAGAGCAGGGCGCGGCAGAGCGTGGTTTTGCCGGCGCCGATTTCACCGGTCAGGCAAATGAACCCCTTGCGGCGGCGGATTCCATAAAGCAGGTGATTAAGCGCCTCGCGGTGGCCGGCCGTCAGGAACAGAAAACGCGGATCCGGCGTAATGTTGAACGGCTCTTCTTTGAGGTGGTAGAAGTCCTTGTACATTGTAACTGCCTCTGTCAGGGCCGCTTATGCGTACGCAGCTCCCTGGCCTTCCGGCCGTGGGACGACCACTTATGATTCTTTCGGCTAGCGACAAAGTCCACTTAATCAGTAAATTCGGCATTACTGATATTCCCGGCACCTTCACATTTTCTCGTATGCAGTTTGCCTATCTTGAAATTCAATTGTAGTGTATCTATTGCAGCCGGGCGACGAGGTGGAGTGGCCTCTCGCCGCAGCACGAAGGCTGTTTGGGACAAGCAGGGAAACGGAGGCATGGTGCGATGAAAAGGCTACTTATTCTGGTGCTGCTTGCGGGCGCGTTTCTGGGCGGCTACTACGTACGCGGCCTGCCCGGCTCCCCGGGCATCTTCGATTCGGATTCCTCGAAGTGGTTCGAGAAAGGCTACCGGCAGGCCAGGCAGCTTGGCGAGGAATTCGTCTCGACCGCCCAGCAAGCTCCAACTCGCTTGGCCCGACAGCCCGTTCGTCCAACCGGTACGATCATAGAGATCGGCGGCAGGCTTTATCGCATCGGCGGCGAGCTTGGTGATAGAGGCCGCGTGAGGTAAGCCGCCGCTGAATTAGCCAAGAAAACAACTTCTCCCCAAGAAGTGATCCTGCAACGGCGCCCACCTCAAGGAAGGGGTGGGCGTTGCGTATACATCTGACGACAGCCAGCTCGGTTAGAATGTAAAGCAGCGCGGCGGCCCTGACCGGTCGGGACCACCGCGATAGATTCTCGTTGCCAGGGCAATAAGGTTAATCGTCTGCGATTAGAACTCCCACTTGACCTGGATTAGCCAACTGCCATCGGCCCGCGCGTTGGCCACGTTGCCGGCGTACAGCCATGCCCCGAGTATGCTCAGATGCTCATTGACAATGAACGTCGCTGAAATGGCGTGCCAGTTGTCCTCGTCGCCTATGATGCCGTCGATCTTGTCGTAGGGGTTTTCTTTCTGGCGGATCTCGTAGGCCAGAAGCAGCCAGTCGGTCGCCAGACACGCCACGCTGCCTTCGAATGTCAGCGCGCACTCATCGCCGAAACCCAACAGGCCGATTTGTGCGGCCTTACTGAATCGCAGGCCTCCGGTGAGGATGACCGGCCTGCCGAAGGCCAGCTTCGCGAACATCTTCGTGGCCGTCAGCGTGTAGTCCACGCCGTTGCTCTTATCGAGGCCGATGCCTTGCAGCGCCCCGCCCAGACGCCTGTCGATCTTGCGAATCGAATCGTTGTACTTGAAATGGAAGCCGGCGGTTATTGCCGGCAGCGGCAGGTTGAAGGAGTTCTCCTCGATCAGCAGCACGCGGACGTTGAAGTTGTGCATGTAGATCTCGTGGCGGAGGATGTCGATGCTCAGTGCCTTTTTGATGTCGTCGTCGAGCGTGCCGATGCCGAAGCGGGTGAATGCGTAGCCCAGCTCGATTCGGCGGAAGAACGTCTGCGTAACGCTGACGGTTTGCAGGTCCTTGGTTCCCAGCCGGGTGAACGTAAAGGCAGCGGAAGGCAGGCCAACGACCGTTCCCTTAGGCCCGGGGTTGACGAGATAGGCCATGGGCGTAATCATTGCGCCGCCGTAGCCCTCAATGGTGTGCAAAGGCAGCGGCGGGGCCTTGGCCGGCTTGGGGGTCGTGAGAGATTCTTCGGTACTTGACTCGGCATTCGCCGCCAGGAGGACCCCGAGGTCAAACCAGTTCTTCGCCGGGGCAGGGTTGGTGGCAAAGGCCGGCAGCGCCGCCAGCGTCAATGCAGCTAGGAGGGTAATTGTCAGTAGTCGAACTTTCATCATAGGAGAATCCTTTCTTGCCACTAAGGACATCCGTGGATCAACACCAAATCACGTTGCGATCTATATACTCCTAACCGTCGCGCGGGGTAAAGCTTAAATTTGAGAAAAATTTCACAAGCTTTCGACGCCTCCGCCAGACCGAAAACTACTGATCGCCTTACTCATCCTCACATTCGGCGGAGAAGTATTGGAGGCCCTGCAAGGACCGAAAGAACGTAGCTCCGAGAGCAAGCCCGGGAAAAACCATGATGAATCCCGTGGGCGGGCGGTAGGCGAGCGGGGAAAGGTTCCGACCTGGCCACTACTGCATAACAGGTGAAATGATGGAAAGTCCAAACGGGTCGCGGTTCGTAACGCATCAATCCATCAATTACGCCGTTACAGACTACTAGGTTTCCTGGTCTTTGCTGGCCAGTTGCAGCGTGGCCAGGGCGGTGGAGATGTCGTTGGTGAACTCAAAGAGCTTATCCAGGCCGGTTACCAAAAAGACGCCCCAGACCTGCGTGTTAACGCTGCAGAGCACCAGGCGGCACTTGTTGTTCATAATGTGATTCCGCAGGCGCAGCAGCTTGGCGACGTTGGAGGAGTTTACGAAGCTCACGGCCGCGAAGTTCAGAATCACATTGCAAGGGTTCTGCTCCAGGGTCTCGGTTAAGTTCGTCAGTTCGTCTGTAAAGAGCGGGTCATCGCCCAACTCTGCAACGGTAATGTCGTCGGACCACTTCTGAATCGCCATGGGCAGCTCCCTTTCCGTTTGTAGGCGTAGCATAGCCGAAGGGTCAGAGCAAATCAACTTTCCTGGCGAAAAATGCCACACACAGCAGCGGAGCATGGTGCAAGATAGCGTGACGGTTGCAAAGACCGCCAGGCCGTGGCAAACCGCGCCGAACAATAAGCCAACTATCCCAGTCATGCAAACTCGCCGGCGACCTACTGGATAGCGGGCGTAGATGTTGGCCTCTATCGGCAGCGATAGAGTAGCTGCTCGCCCACGCCCAGACGGCGGGCGGCCGGTGTGATTTCTCTGTAGAACCTCCTGCCGTCGGTGTAGTAGCCGGCCGTGGGCGAAAGGCCCGGCACGCGGGCCACCCAGAACCTATTGAGCATGGCCATGAACAGCTCGCGAACGTACTTGCTGACCATCGATGCCAGGGCCACAGGCAAATGGTTGACGTCGCCGTCGGTGTAAAAGCAGATTTCGGCCTCCCTGGGCCCCTCGGTGATGCGGTAGGCGCTGAGGCGATCGGACTCTTGGAGAATCTTGAACTCACAGCCGTCGAAAATGCGCTGCAAGCCCGGCAGATAACGTTTGCGCCCGCCGTGGCGATCGACGGCGATCCGCAGTTTCACCGACGGGCTGTCGCGCCACAGGCCAAACAGCAGCCGGCTGGTTACGTCAAACAGCGTGGTCGATTTGTTCCTCGTGGCTGTCACGTGACGGTTGAACTGCCCGGCGAGCACCACCTCGCATCGAATGGCGGCGAGTGTAACGTCCGCGGACCGCATCGCCGTTTGCAGTGAATTGGCCGCCAGCGTGAGGTCCGTGGGCGTGATGCAATGCGGCAGCGACAGGTTGCTGTCGGCGTACCACGGATATTCGCCCAGGCAATCGCACGAGGCCGGCGCGACCATCGCCAGCAGGCGTCGCAACGATTTCGGCCGGTCAGGACGCGTGGCCAACATGCCCAGCACGCCTCGCTCGAGATGCGCCAGCGCCTTGGGCCTCTGGCGAGAGTAAAGCTTCTTGCTATCGGCGATGGCAACCTTACCCCCTCGCCGAGACGGCTTGCGGCAGACCGCAGCCGACAGCAATCGCCACAAGCTGGTCCTCAGTAGTTCGTCGGGCAACTCAAATGCCACGGTCGAGACCACGAGCGGGCCCAGCACCGGGCCCAGTCCCGCCTCGTCAATGCCGGCTATCAGCGCCAACCGATCGCTCCCGTCTGGTTGCCTGGTATTTTCACAAGAAGCCCGACGGATTACAACCGGCCAACGCCGGCTCGGAAGACCCGCCGAAGTGAATGGGCAGATTTTTCCCCGTCTTTGGGCTTCTTGGATGACAGCGCCGGTGCGGTGATATATACTCTCGCCTTCCATTGCCGGAGAGGTCTGCCTTCGAAGGGGTGGGCCAGACTTGGGAGAAGGGAAGATGCAATACGCCGTAATCATGGCCGGCGGGGCCGGCAAGCGGCTCTGGCCGCTCAGCCGACTGAACCGCCCCAAGCAACTGCTGCCGCTGTTGAACGGCAAGAACCTCTTGGAGCTGGCCGTCGAACGGCTTGGCGGATTGTTTGAAAACGAGAACATCTTTGTGATCACCAGCCGGGAGTACGCCGCACTGGTCGCCGAGGCCCTGCCGCAACTGCCGCCGGAGAACATCGTTGGCGAACCGATGGGTCGAGATACCGCTAACGCGATCGCGCTGGGCGCGGAGTTGCTGGCCGCGCGCGACGCTGAGGCCACGATGGCCGTCTTCACCGCCGATCAGGTGATTCGACCCGTCCAAAGCTTCACAGAAAACGTTCGGACGGCTCTAACGGCCGCCGAGGAAAACCCCGAGGCGCTGCTGACCTTCGGCGTTCATCCCACCTGGCCTCATACGGGCCTGGGATACATCCACTGCGGCAAGACGATCAGCGACGGCATTCACGAGGTGCTGGCCTTCAAGGAGAAGCCCAGCCATCAGACGGCCAGGCAGTATGTGGAGTCCGGCCAGCACTACTGGAATAGCGGCATGTTTGTCTGGAAGCTGCCGGCCATCCGCAAGGCCCTCGGGAAGTTCCTGCCAAATACCGCCGAGAGGCTCTCTGTGGTCTGCGACGCGACCCGCGAGGGCAAGGACTATGGCGGGATCCTCGATGAGGTCTATCCGAAGCTGGAGAAGATCAGCATCGACTACGCCGTGATGGAAAAGGCAAAGAGAGTCTTGATGGTCGAGCTGAAGTGCGAGTGGTTGGATATCGGCGCCTGGCCGGCGTTGGAAAACGTCGTGGAGCTGGATGAAGCGGGCAACGTCGTCCTGGCCGAAAACACCGCCATGCTGGACAGCTTCCGCAACATCATCATCAGTGAGGACGATCATCTCCTGGCGGTTCTGGGCATGGACGACTGCATTGTCATCCATGCCGGGGACGCCACACTGGTCTGCAACAAATCCGACTCCCAGCGCCTCAAGGAACTCGTCGATCTCATCGAGAAAAAGTACGGTCGGAGATATATCTAACTCACATTGTTCACGCAATTGCCTATCGTGTGAATAATGGCCTGCGAGAAAGCGGTATGCTTTCTCGCAGGTCTCGACTTTGTGGGCGATGCACCGTTGACTGATTAACTGATACCGGCTATTGGTTCCGGGATACTGGTCACTGTTTTTGCCATGACTCGTTGGTTGGGGATCGATTACGGCACGAGGCGGATCGGTGTGGCCGCGGGCAACACCGAAGACGGCATCGCTACTCCCATAGCAGCCGTACCGGCCGAGCCGGCAGCTAAGGCGATCGCAGAGATACTGCGTCTGGCCGAGCAGTACCAGGCCGAGGGCATCGTGGTCGGCCACCCGCTCAACATGGACGATAGCGAGGGTCCGCAGGCCAAACTCTCCCGCGACTTCGCCGGTAAGCTGGCCGAGTCCGGGGAGCTGGACGTACGACTCTGGGATGAGCGGCTAAGCAGCTTCGAGGCCGATGAGGCCCTTCGCGGCAGACTGACACGCAAGAAGAGGCAACGGCGCCAGGACGCCGTGGCGGCCGCTGTGATCCTCCATGACTTCCTTTCCCGCGGCGGCGAAAGCGAATGAGAAGTGAGAAGTGCTAAATGACAAGGCTTCACACAGGCAGCCCATGAGTCATTTGGCATTTAGAGCCCCTAACAGAATGAGACGCGGCTCGCGCCTCATTCTGTTAGGGGCTCTTAGTATGTGCAACTAAGCATGGCAGGGGGGCTGGGCGTGAGTTATTGCTGCGGGGGCTTTTGTTCGCCCTCTTTTTCCTTTTGCTCCGCCTCTTCGCCGAGGGCTTCCAGAGCGCTGATCGGGTCGAACTCCTCGTCGGCTTCGACGGCCAGGCCGGGCAGGGACGTCTCGTCCAGCGCCGAGGCGTCAGGCTGGGCGCCCACCTCGGTTTCCAGCTCAATGGCGTCCTCGCTGCCCGCCTTGCTTTGCTCGGCAAGAATCTGCCCCTGTGTCTTGACCGCTTGAATTTCCTCGGGCTGGCCGTTGATCTGCACGGTAAATACGATCGGGCCGACTACGAGACGGTCGCCGGCTTTCAGCTCGACCTCATTGATGCGCCGATTGTTCACATACGTCCCGTTCGAAGAGGCCAAGTCTTTGACCTTCACGGCATCGCCGGTGATGCTCAGTTCGCAGTGCTGCCGCGAAACGCTAAGGACAGCGGCCCGCAGATCGCAGTCCTCGCCCCGGCCAATGACCGTAGTGGGGTTGACGATCGGGAAGTCTTTGCGCTGCCCGTTCGCTTTGAACATCACTAGCTTGACTTCCATACGCCTCCTCGAGGATTGTTCGCCAAGAGCCGGCTGGCCTTTCGCCTGGTGCGCCAGCGGCCATAAAAGAACCGAATATATTGTAAAATATCTCCGTAATCCTTCAAGGAAAATCGCGATTGAGTTTCGCCCGCCCGGTGCGCCGTATCTGCCCGTGCCATCAACCCCCAGCCATATCCGCATCCGCTGAGAAACAGCTTTTGCCTGGAGACGATACTCGCTGAGATGGTTTCGCAGGCTCGGGGACCGGGCCAGGGACGCCCCCTGAGCCCGGTTGGGACGTCCTTTCGGGCAGCTAGGGTTTCGGCCATGTCGAAATCGCCCCGTCATTTCTCTGCGTTACTCAACATGGCCCGGCGACTCACCGATAAGAATTCCTGGTAGGCCCAAGAGGAGGAAACGGCGGACAAGCCCGAAAGGACGGCCACTCCCGTGCGAGAATTCACCCCCGTGGAGCTCTTGATCACCTGCCGGGTCATTTGCCGGGCTATATGTTTTATCTTAAGGTTCAAACAGAACGAGGTGTTGTGGCGCGAGAACTCCCAACCCAGCCGAAGGTCTGTGGATTGGCCGGGGCCGATCTGCGTACTTGGTCGCTCGGCCAGGGCCACCGGATCGGCGTAAAGCGAGGAGTTCCCCGGAGGATCTCTCTCGCGATCCCGGCGCCTCCATTCCGCTGTCGATTCCTTCGCAGTGTGGCCTTTGGAATAGGCTCTGGGCGCTATTCCGACCGGCTCGGGCATGCGGGGGAGTCTTGGGCTGCAAGTGTGCATTCTACGCGTCTTGGAGTGTGCGATGGCGCTGAAGATTATTAAAGGTAACAGCTTGCCGATAGGTGTGGACCTGGGCTCTTCGACCATCAAAGTTGCCCAACTGCGCCATGCTGACAACGGCCTCGAACTGCTTGCCGCTGGATCGCTGACAGTTCCGCGCGCTTACCGCGAAGATTTCACCCAGAGGATGCAGTTTGCCTCTCAAAGCGTCCGCGACATCGTCAAAACCAAGCCTTTCAAGTCCCGTCAGTGTGTGCTGTCTCTTCCGGCCGATACCACCGTCGTCCAGCACGTGAAGGTCCCCAAGCTGCCCCCTGAAGAGATCTCCAAGGCCCTCCAGTGGGAATTGCGGGGCAAACTGCCCTATCCCGTGGACCAGGCGATCATCCGGCACCTCGTGGCCGGCGACGTGTTCGGCGACGGGGAGGCCAAGCAAGAAGTGATCGTCGTAGCTGCGGCGAAGTCCACCGTGGAGGCGGTTTTGGCCATGGCCAGACGAGCCAAGCTGGACGTCGTCGGCATCAACATTGAGCCTTGCGCCATCGTGGAATGCTTCGGTCGGCTCTTCCCGCGATCCTCCGATACCGGGCGAACGATCCTGTACGTGGACATGGGGGCCACCAGCACACAGGTGGTGCTCTCGCAGGGCAATCGGATCGTCTTTGCCAGAAACCTGACCCTAGGCGGGGAGGACCTCGATCAGGCGCTGGCCGAGGGATTAAGCATTCCTCTCGAACAAGCCCACTCGATGCGGCGGGATTTGGTCTCGGACAAGAATGCCGTCGAGGCTGAGGACGAGCTGGTCGGCCTGCTGAGCGCTTCTCTGGACGATCTGGCCCAGAAACTGACGCAATGTCTGCGGTATTACGAATCGGTATTCCGTAAACAGTGCGTGGAACGTGTGATCTTCCTGGGCGGGCAGGCATACGACAAGCGCCTCTGCCAGGCAATCGCACAGCGGCTGAATCTGCCCGCGCAAATAGGCGATCCGCTAGTGCGGGTCCAGCAAGCCGGCGGCGGCGGGCCGTGCAGCGCCGAGCCACGCCCGGATTGGGCCGTGGCGGTGGGATTGAGCCTCGGAGCCGGCTGCGCCGCATAAGGGACAACCATGAATGCCATCAACCTTTTGCCGGAAGATTATCTGGAACGCCGGTCGCAACACCGGGCGAACGTGATGTGCATTATCCTGTTCGTGGTGGTGATGGCCGGCGTGGGGGGTGCGGCTATCGTCTCGGAACAGAGCACCCAGCATACAAGGGAGGTGGGCAAGCAGGTCAACGCCGCTTATGCCGAGGCTGCCAAACTCCTCGGCCAGATCCAAAAACTCGAAAGGCAAAGGCGCGAAGGAATCCGCAAGGCCCATGCGACGGCTGCGTTGTTGGAGCGCGTTCCGCGGAGCTATTTGCTGGCCGTCATCACCCAGGCACTGCCGCGGAACACGTCGCTGAGTGAGGTGGAACTGAAACCCACTCGCAAAAAGATCGAAAACCGAGCTACTGGCTCTTCCAGGAGGAGAAAGGGCTCGAAGTTCGATGCTGTCAAAAAGCGGCAGAGCCGGCAGAAGCCGCGGATGCAGGAAGTCATGACGGTGATTATCACCGGCAGGGCAGCCACCGACGTGCAGGTGGCCGGCTTCATCGCCAATCTGCTTCAGAACCCACTGCTAAGTTCGGTGAACCTGGGCTACAGCCAGGAGAAAGTCATACGCATGAAAACCACCAAGAACCCCGACGTGCCTGACCTTCACTTGCGCCAGTTCCAAGTGATAATGGAGTTGAGGTCCAACGTGGACGTTATTGACCTCATCGAGGCTGACCGCGGAGAGGTTTTCACTGCCGAGGAGGCTGAGGCGGCCAAAGGATCAGAGTCATGAAATTCGGTTTGCGCGAAATTGTCTTCATTGTGCTGCTGATGGTGATCCCCGTTGGTGCGTGGTGGTTTGTCTATCGGCCGCAAAACGCCGCCAACGCCGAGATGCGCCGGCAGATCGAGGCGCGTCAGGCCAAGCTCCGCGAGCTGAATAAGATCACCGGGACCATTGGCAACTTGGAAAAGGAGATCGAAGCGCTCAGCGAGGCGGTCACCTATTTCCAGTCCAAATTGCCCAGTGAGAAGGAAATCGACAAGATCCTGCAGGAGATCTGGATCTTGGCTGAGACCAACCACCTCCACGCCAAGAGCATTCGGACACTAAGACGCACGGGCAAGAGAGGCTTTCTCGCCGAAGGCAGCGATCATGCTGAACAACCCATCGTCGTCCAGCTCGAAGGCGACTTCTTGGGTTTCTACGCGTTCTTGATGGCCTTGGAAAGTCAGCCACGAATTATGCGGATCAGCAAGATGAAGTTGAAATTGCTGCGTAAGAGCCTCACGGGGGCCATCAACGTTGAATTCGAGATGTCCATCTTCTTCGAGCGCAATCCGAGGGAAAAACGATGGCCGAAGAGAAATCCGACATAAGTGCTGATGACCAGGATGGCCTGGTTTCGGCGGCAGGTGGGCAGGATTCGGTCGCGCCGGGTGCCTCGGCGGTTGGCGGCGGCCTGCCGGCGTACAAGCCCACCAGCGGCAAAGGGCGCGTCAATCCGATCAACTATGTGCTGGTCGTACTGTTCGCGGCGGGGATCGGCTCTGTCTATCTGCTGAGTCTTCGCAGTGGTCGGCCAACCGCCTCCGCGGCGGAACAAATCGCTGAGGCAGAGGTCGATGCGGCCCTGGACCAACTCGACGCAGCCAACAACGAAAAGGCAGAAGAAACCAGCGCCGTCGTTGACACGTTCTACTTCGAGGCCAAGCAGAGGCAGATCCCCCTGGGGAACCTCGAGACCAATCCGTTCATCTACGAGGCGCCTGGCCAGGGAGCCGACCTGCTTGGTACTGACGCCAAGATGGAGAACCTCGCCGAGATCCAGAGGCGAGAAGAACTTGAAAGCAGAATGCAGGCCGTCAGAGGGCTCAAGCTCCAGTCGGTGCTGATGGGCTCCGACGGGGCCAGGGCCATGATCTCCAACAACCTGGTCGCCGAGGGCCAAACGGTCAACGGTTGGACGGTCAAGAGCATCCAGCCGCGACAAGTTATCCTGACCTGTCAGGACCGTGAGTACGTCTTGAAGCTGCCGAGATGATTTCCGACGGCGGCGTCTTGGAGGGAAAAAGTCGGTGTCGCAACAGGCACGTCAAGTGAAGAGCCGCGCTCGGTCGGGCAAGCAAACATCGCCGGCTGAGCACGCGGATTTCGCCGAGCTTTGGCGCCCCGCTGAGGGCGGCTCGGTGTATCGCGGGCCTGAACGGATTCTCCTGGAGCACGGCTACATCACAATCGACCAGCTCGACGCTGCCGTTGCGCGCCAACAGGAAAACCCCCGCCTGAGCGTCCTGGAGGCCCTGGTGCAGAACCAGGCGATCGACGAGATGCTGGCCCTGGAGGCGGTGGCCGACTATTTCCAGTTGCCGTTCCTGCGCCTCAGTCCCACCGAGATCGACCAGGACGTCCTGACTTTGCTGCCGGTTGAGTACATCAGGCAAAAGCAGGTCGTGCCGATCAGCCAGGCCGAAGACGGCGTCGTGGTGGCCATATCGGACCCGGCCGACATCTTCCTGATCGACGATCTCAAGCGCCGCATCAAGTATCCACTGCATCTGGTGGTCGCACCGGGCGAAGACATCCAGCGAGCGGTGGAAGAGATGACCGGTAGCACCGAACAGCAGGTCGATGAGATCATCAAGGGCATCAGCGAGGACGCCGTGGAGGTCATGGACCAGGCCACCGACGACGTAGCCGACCTGGAAAAGATCGCCGGCGAAAGCCCGGTGATCCGTTATGTGAACTTCGTGATTTCCGCGGCGATCAAGGAAGACGCCAGTGACATTCACATCGAGCCGGGCGAGCGCAAGATGCGCATCCGCTTTCGCAGCGACGGTGTGCTCTTCGAGCAGCAGGCGCCGCCGGCGCAGATGCACGCAGCCATCGTCTCGCGCCTGAAGATCATGTCGAACCTCGACATTGCCGAGCGTCGCCTGCCGCAGGATGGACGCATTCGCGCCACGGTTCACGGCCGAACGGTCGACCTTCGCGTCAGCACGCTGCCGATCACGCACGGCGAAAAATGCGTCATTAGAATCCTCGACAATCGCTCGATCATGGTCGGTTTGGAGAACCTGGGCATGGCTGAGAATACCTTCGCGAGGTTCCGTCACCAGATTCTCCAGCCGCACGGCATCGTGCTGGTTACCGGGCCGACCGGCAGCGGGAAAACCACAACGCTCTACTCGGCCCTACAGGTGATGGACGGCGATAAGCTGAACATCTCCACTGTCGAGGACCCTGTGGAATACCAGCTTGACTTCACCAACCAGGTCAACGTGCACGATAGCATCGGCATGACGTTTTCCGCAGCGCTGCGCTCACTATTGCGGCAGGACCCGGACGTCATCATGATCGGCGAGATTCGCGACGAGGAGACGGCCAGGATTGCGATCCAGGCGTCGCTGACCGGCCACATGGTGCTATCTACGCTGCATACCAATGACGCGCCCTCCAGCATCACGCGAATCATCAACATCGGTATTGAGCCGTATCTGATCAGTGCGGCGGTCAATGCGATCATTGCCCAACGCCTTGTGCGGAGGATCTGCGAGAATTGCAAGCAGCCCGTCACAAGCGTCCCCGAGCGAATCAAGACCTACCTGGACAGATTCGAAGCCAGTCTAGCTCAGCTCTACCAGGGCGCTGGCTGCGAGAAGTGCCGCCAGACCGGCTATAAGAGCCGCATCGGAATCTACGAACTCTTAGAACTCGGCGAGGAGATGCGCGACCTGATCACGTCGAATCCGACATTGGGCGAGCTCCGCCGAGGGGCGATACAGTACGGAATGCGAACGTTGAGGGAAGATGGCCTGGAAAAGGTCGCCAACGGGTTGACCACGGTCGAAGAAGTGATGCGGGTGACGGAAACCTAGAAGGAGACGATCAAGGTGGCATTCCTGGACGAATTGCTAAGCAAGGCACTGGACTGCGGGGCCAGCGACATACACCTGGTGGCAGGACTGCCGCCGCTGTTTCGCATCCACACTGTGCTTGAACCTGTCGAGGGCTACCCGGTGCTGACCCCGGAGGACAACGAACAGTTCGTCAGGAGCATGGTTAGCGAGAGGCGCTTTGAAGCATTTCTCGATCGCCGCGACCTGGACTTCTCCACGCACGTGCCCGGGCGCGGGCGCTTCCGTGTTAACGCGCATTTCCAGCGCGAGACGATCGCTTTGGCCTTTCGGGCCATTCCCCATGAGGTGCCTCCGTTGGAGCAGTTGAACCTGCCGCCGATCCTTCACGATTTCGTCGACCTGCCGCGCGGCTTGCTTCTGGTCACCGGGGAAACCGGCGCGGGCAAATCCACCACGCTGGCGGCGATGATCGACGCGATGAACCACCGCTACCGGTATCACGTCATCACCATCGAGGACCCGATCGAGTACCTCCTAACCTGGGACAAGTGCGTTGTCGAGCAACGGGAGATTGGCAGCGACGTTCCGACGTTCGCTTCCGGGCTGCGGCACGCGTTGAGGCAGGACCCCGACATTATCCTGGTCGGTGAGATGCGCGACTTGGAGACGACCTCGGCGGCCATCACCGCTGCGGAAACCGGCCACCTGGTGCTCTCCACAATGCACACACAAGGCGCCGCACAAACCATAGAGCGAATTGTCGACATCTATCCGGCCGAGCAGCAGAACCAGATCCGTTCCATGCTGGCCAATACCCTCCAAGCTGTCGTCAGCCAGGTGCTGTTTCGCCGCGCAAACTCCGATGGGATGGTGCCGGCCTGCGAGGTGATGATCTGCACCCCGGCCGTTCGAAGCTGCATTCGCGAAAACCGCATCCACGAGATTCTGAACATCATCGAGACCAATCGCGACATAGGTATGCACACGTTGGATGAATCCATAAAGTCCTTGTACCTAAACGGCCTGATCACACGTCACCAGGCGACGAGCCAGGCCGTCAGGCCCAAGGCGCTCGAACAGGCCCTGAGCGCATAAGGGACCAGCAATGTCGACCTACAAATATGAGGTTCGTGACAACAACGGGCAAATCAACACCGGCATTATCCAGGCCAACTCGCTGGACGAAGCGTCTGCGCTGGCGATGAACTACGGCAGTTACGTGCTGAACGTCATGCCTCTGTCCGGTGGGTTGGGCGGTCACCAAAACATCCTCGAAAAGATGCGCGGCGTGAAGATCGAATTCGGTCCGGGCCTCAAAGACGTAATGAACTTTACCAATCAGCTTGCCGTGATGATCAAGGCCGGCATCAGCATCCGCAACGCCATCGGTGGGATCAGCCAGCAGGTCCGCAGCCCCAAGTTCCGCCAGATCATCGAGCAGATGAAAATGGACGTCGAGTCCGGCCAGCCGTTCTCCGAGGCCCTCGCCAAGCATCCAAAGGTCTTCAGCCCGCTTTACGTCAACATGGTCCGCGCCTCGGAACTTTCGGGCAACTTTGCACACATGCTCGAGCGCATCGCCAGCTACCTCTCCCAGCAGGTCGAGACCCGACGCATGGTCCAAGGGGCGATGATCTATCCGGCCATCATCGCGACCATGGCCATCTCCACCACGATCTTCCTGCTGACGTTCGTGCTGCCGAAATTCAGCATGCTCTTTGCGGGCAAAGAAGCGCTCCTTCCGAAACCGACCCTCATGCTGCTCGCCTTGAGCAGCTTCATGCGGAACTTCTGGTACCTGATCCTGCTGTGCATTGCGATGCTCATTACAGGGTTCTATTATGGCATCCGCACGCCGATCGGCCGGGAATATTGGGATGGGTTCAAGCTCAAGATGCCGCTGTTCAGGAGGATGTTCAGGGCGCTGTACATCACTCGGGGCCTGCACACGATGGGCGAGTTGGTCAACGCCGGCGTGCCGATGCTCGAGACGCTCTCGATTACCGCGGAGGTATCGGGCAATCTGCTCTACGAGCGGATGTGGCGGGACGTCTACAACTCGGTCCAACAGGGCAATAAGATCGTCCAGCCGCTCAGCCGGCAGAACTACTTGCCGCCCAGTGTTGTGCAGATGATCTCTGCCGGCGAGGAGTCCGGCAAGCTCGGCGAGGTCATGCGCGACGTTGCGGAATTCTACGCCAAGGAGCTCCGCGCGACCATCAAGTCGGTGACCGCCATGCTCGAGCCGCTCATGATCGTGGCGATGGGTGTTATCGTCGGCTTCATCGCCATGAGTATCATTCTGCCGATCTTCAAGATGTCGAGCCTTGTCAAGTAGGAAGGAGAACAGAGAGGTGAACTGATGAAAACTAAATCTTCTCCAGGTTCCCACGCCCGCCTGAGTGCTAGAGGCAGGCAGGGATTCACACTTACCGAGGCTGCGGTCGCAAGCGCGATCATCGGGTTGGGGGTTGCAGCACTTCTGGTTTCGGTGGCGTCCGGCACCCGAGCCAACGACGCCGGGAAAAAACTCACTCAGGCGACATTTCTCGCTCAGGAAATCCGGGAATGGACCTTGAAGCTGCCGTTTTCCGACCTCGACCCGGCAGATGCCAACAACCCTCCCGGACCGGACGGGGCCGACCCGTGTGACTTCGTCGACGATCTGGACGACCTGATCGACATGACTTACGCTCCGCCCCGGGACGGCCGAGGCCTGGCGATATACGACATGTCCGGCTGGTCGCAACAAATCGATTTGAGTTGGCGGCACCCGAGCGATTTGAGCACCATCGTCGATCCGGGAAACAGCGATCTGATCTACGTGCAGGTGACCGTTTCCTGGCTCAACGCCGAGACGCTCAAGACCGGCTGGCTCGTAACACGAACAAACTAGCTGCGCACCGACAGCAAACGACACGTTGAAAGACTTGAGGCGATGCACTGGCATCGGCTCGCAAGAGCAAAGGGAAAAGCAATGTACTCGCATCGGTTAAGAATGCGAGCCTCAAGAGGCCGAGGGAGATCTCGCGGGAAGAGCAGGGTATCTGCGCGCGGTGTGGTGTACATTATGGCATTGCTGCTAATGGTCGTCTTCGCCGCCATGTCGATATCTTTCACAGCCGTAACCGACATGAACGCCCGCAAGAGCGACAACTATCGAAATGCCCAAGCGGCGCGACTGGCGGCCGAGAGCGGTCTTGCCTTCATGATGGAACGACTGCAGTACATCCGCCTTCCCGCCGACACAACGTCTGAAACGTTCACGGGTAACGTGTATGCGGCTCTCGACCAGATGTTCAATGGCACGGCGAACCTGGCCGGTCAGATCGTCACAATCGACGGGGCGACCGTCTTAGTGCCGGAAATCGAAGCCGTGGACAAGACGTTCTCCAGCTCCTTTAGCTGGGTGGACGCCAACCGCTGCCGAATAACAATACGCGGTTCGACGGGGCAGATTCATCGTCGCCTGGCCGTCGATCTGGTCTTGGAGCCCAGGCGCGCCAAGGTCCTTGATTACGGTCTGGCCTCGCGCGGGCAGATAAGCATATCCGGCAGCGCTAAGATTCTTAGCGTTGGCAATCCGTCAGATGCGAGCATTCTTTCGGCCAGCGCGTCAGATGAGGCGATTGTCCTGGACGGCAGCGTCACTATCGATGGTGATCTGTACACGGCGGGGGCCGATACGTACGTAAGCATAACCGGTAGTCCGTCCGTTGCGGGGTCCACGGATCCCGTCGTGATCGACGAGCATCTTCACGAGGGTGTCGACCCGCCCGATTTTCCCGCGGTGGACATCTCGGACATTGTGCCGCTGGCCACCAACCTGATGGACGCCGACACGGGCACCGGCGAACCCGTCTATAACAACATTCGTATTGCCGCCGGAACCAACCCGGTTTTCTCCAGCGCGGTTGTGCTAAACGGCGTGATCTACGTCGAAGCGCCAAACATCGTCAAATTTAGCGGGCAGACGACGCTCAACGCGCTGATTATTACGCAGGACAGCGACCAGCCAATCGCGAATTGTCAACTGGAGTTTAGCGGGGGCGTTCAAGCCAACGGCGTCGAGGCCCTGCCCGATACGTCGGAATTTATCCCCGTCAAGCAGTACACCGGGACGTTCATACTCGCCCCGGGATTCGCGGCCAGCTTTTCCGGGAATTTCGGCACCATTGCCGGCATGATCGCAGCGGACCAACTGACTTTTACGGGCACGGCCGAAGGAATCGTCCAGGGAACGGTATTGGGATTGGCGGACGTGCCGACGACGTTGAGCGGAAACGTCGAAATCCGCGTGGATCGCCAAGGCCTAGGTGACGATTGGAATCCCGCCGGTCTTCTGAAGTCCTTTGCCTTCGTCCTGCAGCCGAACTCCTATTCGGAGCTAACTGGCGACTGATCAGCCAGTTGCACCACCGCCGTCAGGCGACTTGCCACGGCTAAGGCAACAGTGCGCGAACCGGCGCGACCTTGTTCTGTGGGGAAAGATCCTTCGCCGGCCTCCAAGGCATATCGTAAGCTTCTTATGAGGCGCTTGCAGAAGTGCTCCCTCAGAACGGGCGAAAATCGCGCCGACTTCCAACTCCAGACAGCAACTTCAGTGAGAACGGACGTGCGCCGAGCTGTAAGGGCGCCGATCTTGGGTTTGGGTGTTTTGAGTTTCGGTGTCATTAAGAGACAGACCAACCGGGCAAGCTCCAGCGACAGAGGGTAGTAAAATGAAATGCGGAAATACCAACCAGCGCGCGGGTGGGGGATTCGCTTACATCGTTGGCCTCATAGTGCTGACGATGTTGATGGTGTTGGCCGTTGCATTTGTGGCCGCAACTGACACCAACCTCAGCATTAGCAACAACTGCCGCAGTGGGATGGACGCGCAGTTGGCCGCCGAAAGCGGCTTGGCGTTCATGCTGGAACGCCTGCGGAGCGTGCGCCTGCCTAACGAGACCACGCATGCGACGTTCGCGAGCGACCTCCTTGCAGGCTTGGCCCAGGTGTTAAACGGCACGGCGAACCTGGCCGGCCAAGCGGTCACCAACGACGGGACGACGATTTCGGTGCCGGATATTCAGACCGACAATGGAACGTTCCGCTGTTGGTTTTCCTGGATTGACGATAAGCAATGCCGCTTGGTCGTACAGGGATCAGCCAGGCAACTGCAGCGTCGGGTGGCCATGGAACTGGCTTTGGAAATAAAGCGTCCGCTGGTGTTCGACTACGGCCTGGCCTCACGCGGGCAAATAACCATTTCCGGCAATGCGAAAATCCTGGGCGTGAACCATCCATGGGAGGCGAGCGTTCTTTCGGCCACACAATTGCACAACGACGCGATTCGCCTCGACGGTGGCGTCACGGTGGACGGCGATCTCTACACGGCCGGCCAGGACACGTACATAACTTTGGAGGGCTCCCCCACCGTAGCCGGCACGACCGATCCGGAGGAAATGGCCGAACACTTTCACGAGGGCGTCGATACGCCCGATTTCCCCCAGATCGAGACCTCCCACCTTGTGCCGCTGGCTGTCAACGTGATAGACGCCAATACGAACCTCAGCGCAGGCGTCTACAACAACATTCGAATTGCCGCCGGGACGAACCCCGATTTCACCAGCGATGTCGTGCTGAATGGCGTTGTGTACGTCGAAGCGCCCAATATCGTCCGATTCCGGGGGCAAACGACGATCAACGGACTTATTGTCACCCAAGATAAGGATCTCCCCCTTGAGCTCTGCCAACTGGACTTCGCCGGAGGCGTCCACGCCAACGGCGTGGAGCTGCTGCCCGATACGTCGGAATTTACCGCCGTCAAGGAGTATACCGGCAGCTTTATAATCGCTCCCGGATTCGGCGCAGTCTTTTCCGGGAATTTCGGGACGGTAAACGGTGCGATCGCCGCCGATCAACTGACGTTTGCCGGCACAGCCGAGGGAACCGTCAACGGCACCGTGATCGGACTGGAAGATCTCCCGACGATGCTGGGGGGCAATGTCATAATCCGTGTAAACCGTGAGGGTGATGGTTCGACGGCTGCCGGCTTCTTGGAATCCTTCGCTTTGATCCCGCAGCCGGAGAGCTATTCGGAGCTTGCCGGCGAGTGACGCCCACATTGCAGCTCCGAGGGGATAAACAGCTAACGCGCGACCACTTGCGTCGCGCGTTATTCATTTCACAGGCCGTAGCCAATGAAAAGCTATGGCCGGTCCTGGTGCTGTATCGTAAGCTTCCTATGAAGCGCCATCAGAGGCGCTCTGCCCATTGATGGGCTAACCAACTCGGCATTTTGGTCTTTGTGACCAGCGAAAAAAGCTGATGTGCAATTCACAGCGAAAGTAATGTTAAACGCCAGGCCGATCGGGGTTTGTTCTTCAAGGCCGAACAGCGCAAACGCCCGCGCTGAGGGAGGCTTTATCTATGTTATGGCCCTGGTCTTACTGGCCGTATTCAGCACGTTGGGCGTAGTGTTCCTCTCCGAGGCGGATCTGAACGTTCGTAAGGGCCGCAACTACCGCGACGGCCAATCGGCGCAGTTCGCAGCCGACAGCGGGCTGGCGTTCATGAACTATGCCCTCTGCGGCTGCGCCGTTCCGGTCGGGGCCAGCGGGCAGTCGCTGCTGGGGGCCATCGCAAACGACCTATCTTCAAAACTAAACGGCACGGCCAACCTCCAAGGCGAAATGGTTGGGTACGACGGGGCGGCGATCGCCATTCCCAACGTACCCGCCGAAAGCGGGCGAACCTTTTCCGCACAGCTCTATCTCATGGAGGATATGCTCGTCCAGCTTCGTGTGTTCGGCCGAATCGGATTGCTCCGGCGTTCAATCGGCGTCAGCTACCAGTTGATACCCAACCAATCCGGGCCAGGCCAAGACCCCACACCACCAGGCGGAAGCACCTTCTTCGGCTACGGCATCGCTTCCCGCAGCAAGATTACGATCACCGGCAATGCCCGCATCGTCGGGGCCACCTCAGCCGACGAGGCCTCGGTCCTCTCGGCGACCTATTCCGACCTGGAGGCCCTGAGGATGACCGGCAACGCCCTTATCGCCGGCGACGTGAGCCTGAGCAACCCCGAGGCGTATGTGACGCTGACAGGGAACGTCTCCATCGGCGGTGCCAGCGGCTCGTCCGATGAGATCGAGGAGCATATCCACATCGTCGATGAGGATGTCGAGTTCCCGGAGGTTGACTCCAACGTCTTTGTCCCATATGCCGTCAACATCGTCGATGCCAACACCGCCACCAATGGCAACCTGACGTTCAACAACATCCGGATATTGGCCACGACCAACCCAATCTTCTCCGGCGACATTAATCTCAACGGCGTGATTTATATCGAAGCACCTAACGCCGTCAGATTCACCGGCAACCTGACGCTCAAGGGAGTGATCGTCACCGAAGATGCCGGCGAGGGCGTCTACGAGCAGAACACGGTGAAGTTCAGCGGCAATACCAGCGTCCAAGGCGTGGAGTTTCTGCCAGATACGCCGGCGTTTCACGATCTGCGGCAGATGCCGGGCTCGTTCCTCTTGGCGCCCGGTTTTGGCGTGGAGTTTACGGGCAACTTCGGGACCGTCAGCGGCACGATGGCAGCCGACAGCTTCAGGTTCACCGGAAATGCCGGCGGCGTCGTCAAGGGAATGATCATCAACTACAGCGATTCGCAGTTCGAGCTTGCGGGAAATTCCTGCATAATCATCGACCGCTCGGACGACATCCAACGCTCCGAAGGTACGGACCACGAGGGCACACCGGCCGTGTCGCCGGGCTTCGTCTTGCCGCCGACGCTCATCATGGTGCCGAGTTCTTACATGGAATACTGATCGGCAGGCCGCGGCGGCAGTCGCACTGGCGTCCCGGTCCCGCTGACGCCGGAAAACATATTGCGGGGCAAAAGAGATTGTAGCCGCACCATGAAATCGTATCGTAAGTTTCCTAATGGAGAGTCCATGCGGATTACGTCCACAGCCTACAGGACCGACTTTGACGCGCGAGCGGTCCAGCAAAGCCGCTGCCCGGTAGGCGTGGCATTGTGCATTGGCGGATGAAATGCCACTTCGGATAACCTCGCAGCTCATGTGGAAATGACAGGATGATCAGGCCGCGAAAATACAAAAACGCGTTCACCATCATGGAGATGTTGATGTCGCTGGCGATCATGGCGATGCTCTTAGCGGCTATCGCGGCAGCCGTGCATGCCTCCCTGATGAGCTACAAGGAAAACGATGAGCTTGCCGCCGCCATGCAGACTGTCCGGACGGTGCTGAATCGGATCACCCGAGAGGTTCGCACTGCCGAGGCAGTTGACGCCACCTACAGCTCACTGACCGTCATCCCGCCCGACGAGCCCGACGTGGAGATTCATTACGAGTACACGGGCGGGCAGCTAATCTATCGCGTCACCAAGAGCGGCACGCCCACAACCCATGTGTTGATTTCCAACTCCGACGACGTTCAGATCATCGGCTTTGCCGTCGAGCGTGAAGTTGGGCTGGACGGGGAGGCCGTCGAGTACACCAAGTCCATCACGGTGCGGATCGTCGTGCAGATCGGGGGGAAATCCTTTGGGATAACCGCCTCGGCCGCTCCGCGACGCAACCAGACGTATTGATTCGAACTGGCCCGAGTCGTGCCGTCGGCTCAGGCCGTCTCCACATCGCCCAAAAGCCTTCCCGCCCCGTGGGGTTCTGCCTTGGCGGGCACTCCGCTGGAACTGCCCCCTTCAGAGTGCGTAGAATTCGTAGAGTTTGTTGTTGGAATTTGCCCGCCTACTATTTACAAGAGCAAGAGCGGGTCGCAGCCTGCTGCGGCAATATTCCCATCTGAAGGAGCTCAAGATGCTTCTCCATCGCATGCTGACGATATCGACGCTCGTCGCCCTCGTGGCCGCCGCTTCGCTTGGGCAAGGGCCTTCAACGCAGCCGACAGCTGGATCGGCCGCTACGCAGCGGGCCGTCAAACCTTCGGAGGCGCCCCCGGCCGCATCGCCAGTTCCGGCCGAGACCATTGAGCGGATCAACTCCCTATTTGCGCCGCCCAAGAAAGGTGTTTCGTCCGCCGCGGCGATCGAGATGCTTGGGCGGAACATGGACGAGGCGATGCGACTTGCCGCCAGGGCCGAGCAGGAATATCCCGACGCGCCCAATCTGCAGGAGGTTCACATCCTCAAACTTCAAGCGGCGCATCTCATTGCGATGTCGAAGAAGGACCTCGCCTCTCGGCAGCAGCTTTACGCCATTGCCGATGAGATTATTTCCTCCGACGCCCCGGTGGCCTATAGGTTTCGGGCTGATTTGCTCAAGGTGAACACCGAACTGGCCGCTCTGAAGCCGGCCCAGAGGGCCGATTCAGAGCGGATGATTCGCCAGTTCCTCAAGCGACACCAGAACACCACGCTTGCGCCCCTGGCGACGGTGTACGCGCACGGAATGGCCGAGAAAGCCGGCCAAACAAAATTGGCCAGCGAACTGCTGGAGCTGCTTGAAGGGACTTACTTGAAGGATGAAAACGTCAGGGCGCATCTAAGAAAGATCGGAAGGAGTCCTTTCGTCGGCCAGCCGTTTGTTGCTCGATTGACCCGTCTCGACGGCTCGAAGTTGACGCTGCCGGATGACCTAAAGGGCAAGATCGTGATAATCGACTTCTGGGCCGTCTGGTGCGAGCCCTGCCGCCAGGCCATGCCGGAGCTGAAGCGTCTTTACGAGAAGTACAAAGACCACGGACTGGAGATCGTTGGAATCAGTCTCGATACCGAGAAGTCAGCTGTGGCCAAATACGTCCAGGAGGCCCAACTGCCTTGGATTCACACCTTCACCGGCGGCAGCTGGCGCGATGCGACAGTCGAGCGCTACGATGTTCGGGCGATCCCCAGCGTCTGGCTAATCACACGCGACGGCAAGGTATACTCCGACACCGCCTACGGGAAGCTCGGCTACCTCGTGCCGAAGCTCATCGTCGCACCCAAGCCGACCAAGAAGGGCAAATAGCAGATAGGTCTTGCCTGGCCGGTTCATTCTGACGGTCTGTGATTGCAAGTGGCCGGGGAGGCTCGTTGGGCCTATTGGGGCGGAGGGTATTCACTATCTATGCCTGGATATTTATCGGCGCCTTTTGGGCGAAACGCCGAAAGGAGCGTTGGCTTTCGGGCTCTGCGGTGCTTAATATAGGCGCATGCGTTCCCGGCGGGTCCTAAGCTGCGTGTGTCTTTTCGCGATGATCTTGGGCGGGTGCCAGGTGCCAGAGCCCGTTGAGACCGCTTCGAGCCCCGCATCTCCCGGGCGCCCTTTAGATGGCCCCAGGGAAAGCCAGCGGCTCAGGGACGAGAACCGCGTGCTGAAATCACGGGCCGTGATACTCGCGGCACGTCTGGCAGAACAATTGGAGCGGGAGAAGCGCTTATCCGCGGAGGTCCACAAGCTGCGGTTCCTCACCGCCCGGCAGGAAGAGCAGATCAGGGCTCTGGCCGGCGCACCGGCCGAGCGAGACGCCTACCGCGAGAAGTGCCAGAAACTGACCATCGAGCTGGCACGACTGAGGAAGCAGATTGCCCAACTCCAGGGGATCATCGCGGGCCTTCGCGGCGGCCAGCCAACGCCGGGTACAAGCCCCGCAGGCTCGCCAGGGACCTGACGCTATGGTCTTCAAGCGATTGATTCGCTACTTGGCCCGCGGTACAGTCTGGTCATGCGCATCGTTGTGACCGGTCAAGTCGGGCTGGACAAAAAGCCCTTCCTGGAGCGGGCGGCCGCATTGGCCGCTGCCGAAGGCCATCAAATCACACTCTGCAACATCGGCGAAATGATGTACGCCGAGGCGCCGGACGTGGCGGCCGGAAGAATCCTCGACATGCCGCTCTCACGCCTCCACGGGCTGCGCCGCAGCGTCTTCAAGGACGTGCTCGCTCGTTGCCAAGTGGATGACGCCAGCCAGGGCACCGCACACCTGCTGGTCAACACGCACGCGACCTTCCGCTGGCGCCACGGGTTGTTTTACGCATTCGACTACGATCAAATGAAGGCCCTCGACGCCAAACTCTACGTGGTCCTCGTTGACAACATCGACTGCGTTCACCGCCGGCTGCGGCGCGACGGGTACACCGATCATACGCTCAAGGATCTCATGGTCTGGCGGGAGGAGGAGATCCTGGCCACGGAGCTTCTGGCGCAGATCGTTCGGCCGTCGATGTACCAAAAGCCGGCTGCGTTCGAGGCTAAGACTTCAGAGGCAGGCCAAGAGTCGCGAGGCGGGGGCCATGGCTGCTTTTACATCTGTGCCCTGGGACACGATCCGGACTCCTCGGGAACAGCCGCCACGCTCGAACGACTGATCGTTCACCCCCGCCGGAAGAAGGCGTATCTGAGTTACCCGATGTCGCACTTGCAAGCCGGCGGCTCTGGAGACGTCATGGCGGAGATCGAAAACTTCCGGCGCGAGATGAGGTGCCACTTTACCTGCTTCGATCCGGGCGACGTGGAGGAAAAGCATCTCTGCACGCTGGCGTTGAAGGCGGCCGAAGACGGTCATCGCACGGTCGATTGCGGCCCTGCGGGCGAGCAGTCGGTCCTGGAGACAAGCCAACTGCTCGAGATCATCCCCGATATCGACGGGCAGATCTACGCCCGCGATTTCAAACTCATCGATCAGTCGGACATGATCATATCGATGATTCCGGCGCTCGAGGGCGGCAGGCCGGGCCTGTCGAGCGGCGTCGAGCGCGAGCTCCAGCATGCCCACGAGGCCACCAAGGACGTCTTCGTTATCTGGGAGCCTGCGGCTGCACCGTCGCCGTTTATTACCGAGACGGCCACGCGAGTCTTCCGCTCGGTGACTGAGGCCATCGCCTTCTTCGGCGAGGGCGGTTACCTGCTGTCACCGCCGGCCGGCTCGCTGTTTGCCTGAATTTCCCCGCCTGTCAGAAAAAGCTTTCGGCCGTTGGCGGCCGCGGGATCTGCCGGCGTGAACGGCTATTGTCTGCGGCAAGGCTGGGGGCGTTCCAAAGCTGATTTGTCTGGTATCTTGTTTCGCAGCGGCCGAGGTAGTAATGTGTCCGGAAGCCGACGGCAAGTGTAAGCAGGCAGGATCGGCGTCGCGGCAACCACATTCTTGACATTAGGAGCAATTACCATGAAACGGGCGATCTGGAGTATCTGTCTGTTGGGCATTTGGGCGAGTTTCTTCTGCGCCGGGCCCGAGGGTCCCAAAACAGCCAAAGGGCAGGTTCAAGGCAAGGCCGGTAAGTCGGATTTTGTCGCCGGATACATCGCGAGCGAGAAGAAGGGATACATTGCCCGGCCTTGCGGATTCGACATGAATCGCAATGGCATCCTCGGCGAGCCCGCCGACCGGCTTGTCGGTGACGGCAAGACCGCCGATCCCGACGGTGACGGTGTGGCCGAGGACATTCTCTATGTGGACGCAGTGGCGGGCAGCGACGACAGCGGTGACGGCTCGACGGCCAAGCCTTTCAAGACGATTCAAAAGGCTATCGACTCGGCCGACGGGCCCGCCGACGGCGCGGAAGACATAATCTGCATCTCGGGCGTCTTCCACGAGGCGCTTACGCTCAAGAAGGGTGGCGTGCCCGGCCATTATGCTCACGACGGTTTCGAGTTCCCGTCCAACCCCGTGATGATCGTCGGCTGGGACAAGGACGGCGACGGCGAGTACCCCCCCTACGATAAGGACGATGTCGCCGTGCTTGACGGGAAGAACGGCCAGATCGAACTGGCGATCAACAACAAACCCCACGGCGTGGGCTACTGGGAGATGGCCCACCTGACAATGCGGAACTACGGTGATAGCGGCCGCCACCCGCGACCCAACGGGGGCATCTGCCTTCGCGGCAAGTCTAAGGCAGACGCCCAAAGCCACATTTACGTCCATGACGTGGAGTTCCGTGGAATAGCCAAAGGCGCCGAGAGCGAATCGTTCGTGCTCGTGATTAGTTTCTTTCCCGCCAAAGCAGGTGCGCAAACGCCGCCCCTCAGGCACGTGGCCTTCATTAACAACCTGTTCCACGAGTACGGATCATACGCCTTCCGGGGCGGGGTCCATCATGGCGGCCCGTTCCGCTTTCAGAACAACTCGTTGAAGATGCACGGGCCGGAGGGAGACAAACTCAAGCTGGCCTTTCGAGCTTATGTGTCCGGCTGGAAGCTTTGGGGCAGGATCACTGGAATCGAAGTGCTGGACAACGTGGTCGACGGTAACCCTGCTGCGTGGGGCGCGAAAGCCTACGCAGCAGGCATCGGCGCCTGCGGTGGCACACAAGACTGGACCATCCGCGGGAACGTGCTGATAGACCTGTGGAGCAACATATACATGCAGGCCGACGCCGGTGCGCCTTACATACAAGACACGCCGGTCGACAAGGTGGTCATCGACCGGAACCTGATCTGCAACACATACGAGGGTTGGACGTACCAGCCACGGGCAATCACCATTTCCTCCGGACTGCCCGGTTCACCGGTGACCGCGATCGTCAAGGACGTGACGATCACCAACAACTTCATCTCGTCCACCACCGGATTTGATTCGGGCATCTTGTGCGGCGGTGGCAACTACGCCGGGCCTCATCCGGGCAAGATCACCATCGCGGGCAACACCATAGTCGGGCCGTTCGGGCCGTTCGGATTCTCCGTTGCACAGCACGGAATTGCGGTTTGGACTGAAAGCAAGTTCCGTCCGCAGAATTTCGTGATCAAGAACAACATCATCACCAACACATACCAGGGCAAGCGCAACCTCGGCGTGAACTACGCACCCACCGGATGGATCGCCGCAGGCAATGTGTACGACGGCGCGTCGGCCTTCATCTGGGACAAGAGGATCATAGGCCTCGACGAGTGGAAGAAGGCCACTGGCCAGGACGCCGGCTCGAAATATGCCAAGCCCACCTTCGTTGACGCAGCCGGCGGCGACTTGCACCTTGCCCCCGGTGACAAGAGCGTCGCAGGCGTTGGCGTCGACATCACGGACATAACCAGGGTGGACTTCGACGGCGAGCCGCGCTCGGCCGAGAACCCAACCGCCGGCGCCGACGCGCCGAGACGCTAAAGTCGCAGAGGAGGCATGGGTTTTTCTCGCCTGCCCCGACGGGCCAGCGGTCTCTGCGAGAGAAAAGCTGCCCTCTTTCAGGCGGCCATTGGCTCGATCTGAAGCGCTTGGGGCCACGGATTTGGCTATTTTGGGGTGTCTCGGCCGGGACGAGCGCGCGGAAACGCGGAGAAGTCCTTGTGTTTACTAAACTTAATAAACTGCAAAATAGCGTTACGGCCCCTTGACATGATCTTAATTGAGTTCTATACTTGATGTGGCAGGGTTTTTGGTGCCCGCCGTGTGCGGTACGTGCGGCGGGGTGGCGGTGTGGGCTACTGAAAAGCGCCGCCAGAATGCCGATATATAAACATGCCCAGGCGGTTGTGTTCTTGCGGCTATGTCGGATGAGCGAGGCGGCATTGCGTGGGAGGGCCGCCGAAAATTGAAAAGATTTCGGATTTAAGTTCTTGACCGGTTCGGTACGAGAACTATAATGTCCGTCAATATGAATATGTCGCAACCGGCGATTAGGTCGGCTGCGAGGCCCGCCTTTGCAAACAGGGCCAAGTGATATTTGAAAAGTGAACAGTGTCGCCGTCACGAGGATGTGGCCCGTCGGAGCGGTTAGTCACGGCCGCGGCCTTCGGGAAAGCTGTTTATTCGGACCGCCTATCTTGCGACAGGTGGGTCCGCCTCAGAATCCTCGTGATAACAAGCCTATGTACACATAGGCCCCAGTAAGGATTTTGAGTTTGGCCTTTCCCATATGGGAAGACCAGGCCGGGCCGCCCCAAAACAGGTCCGGCCACCAGAGTCGAACGTTCGAACCGAATCCTGGCGTTATGCCGGGCAAGGAACGAATATCAAGTGAAGAGTTTGATCCTGGCTCAGAACGAACGCTGGCGGCATGGCTAAAACATGCAAGTCGCACGCGAAATCCCGGCTTGCCGGGAGAGTAGAGTGGCGGAAGGGCGAGGAATGCATGGGTAACGTACCCTGAGCACGGGGATAGCTGCGGGAAACTGCAGGTAATACCCGATGAGACCACGGCGCCACATGGCGCAGCGGTCAAAGGGCGGGGACCCCGACTTGTCGGGGCCTGTCGGCTCGGGAGCGGCCCATGCCCTATCAGCTTGTTGGTGAGGTAACGGCTCACCAAGGCTCCGACGGGTAGCGGGACTGAGAGGTTGACCCGCCGCATTGGGACTGAGACACTGCCCAGACTCCTACGGGAGGCTGCAGTAACGAATATTGGACAATGGGCGCAAGCCTGATCCAGCGATGCCGCGTGTGGGAAGAACCCTTTCGGGGTGTAAACCACTGTCAGGGATTACCAAGCGATGGGGGCTAATATCCCCCTGAGTTGAGGCGTCCCAAAGGAAGCCACGGCTAACTTCGTGCCAGCAGCCGCGGTAAGACGAAGGTGGCAAGCGTTGTTCGGAATCACTGGGCTTAAAG
>SDBT01000971.1_pt1 | contig 48462 bp, 47 predicted proteins | sample 2277101 | NCBI WGS metagenome assembly SDBT01 (sample SAMN10404973, study PRJNA504765) | marine sediment metagenome | isolation source: marine sediment core GS10_PC15, 103 cmbsf | place: Arctic Ocean: Southern Knipovich Ridge | collected 2010 | reverse complement strand
TCCGTACTTTTCTGAAGCACGCCGACGCGTTGCCAGAGGCCGAAGAACTGCGTAACCAGGCGGAGGCGGTCAAGGACGAGCGGCGACTGCTCGAAAAGACTGCCCCCGTTCCGGCAATCCACAAGGAAATGGCCAAAGCTCTCCGCAAAGCGGTCAAACAGGCACATGGGGAGTTCGAAGAGACCCACAAAACGCAGATGGCCGCGCTGACCGCCAGTGACAACTGGAAGAAGCTCAAGGCCGCCCAGCAGAAGCAGATTCTCGCCGACGAAGACATCGCCGACGTGCCGTCGCTGTCCGTCGGCTCCGAGGCCGACCTGATCCAGACGCTTGAGCAAACCCCGCTGCCGGCGTGGAAGACCCGGACCGACGCGCTGCCCCAGCAGTTCGCCCGCGCCGCCATCGCCGCGGCGAAGCTGCTGGAGCCGAAGACCCAATGTGTCCATCTGACCAGTGGAACACTCAAGACCGAGCAGGACGCTAAGGCGTGGCTGGCCAGCACGGAGAAAGACCTCCTGGCCAAGCTCAAGGACGGCCCGGTGGTCATTTCATGAGCCTGAATGAGAGGTGATGCATGACTGCAGCGAATAGGGAAGAGGCCCTCAAGTGCTCCAGGGGCACACTGACGATGATCTACTACGTTATTGTTGGCCTCGCCATCACCGAAGGCTTACAGAATACTTTCCTGAAGGATGGGAGCTTCATGGGAGCAAGAGCGTTCTCGACGGAGAATCTCCCGAAGACCCTCCTGCTCTTCGCGCTACTTCCTACGATCTGTCGATTCGTACACGGCGCTTCTATGCACATGGGCGTACGTTCGGACAAGCGATATAAGCCTCTAGTGGATTTCTTTTGGTTCTTTCTTCAGGCGTCAATCTTCTACTTGATGGCCTTTTCCCTGGAAACTCTATCTCTTTTCTCGCTCTTCTTTGGGGCCTTACTTCTGTTCGACACAGCTTGGCTCATAGGTCTCCGATTTATTCGGTATCTCAAGTTCGGCTCCACTGAAGTCCAGTGGCTGGTGAGCAACGCTGTTATCATTATCGCTCTATATGGGATCCACCGATTGAGGGAATACATCACGAATACAATCGGGGCTATTCTCATCTTGGGAGTGGCATTTCTGGCCACGGTCTGGGACTACGTAGCGAATCGAGGTTTCTACTTCCCAAGCCCACAGGAGCCCGTTGGCCTTTGAAGCGATGAGAGTAGGATTATGCCAACACTGGCAACAGAACTGAGGAACAAGCTGGAGCGCGTAGTGGTCAAGGCCCGCGACGCGGCAGAGGCCGGCGCACGCGCTGCGCTGGAGGCCGTGGCGGTCCACGAGACCAAGTATTACCCGCACATGCCCAAGGAGCAGCAGAGGCTGCGCAACCACCTCCGCGCCCGGGCGCGTCAACTCGGGGACCGACAGGATAAGACCGGCCGACTAGCCATCGACCACCTGGCCGGCGAGTGCGCCTACGAGCACTGGCACCGGATGCTTTTCGCCCGATTCCTGGCTGAGAACGGCCTACTGATCGAGCCCGAGATGAACGTCGCCATCAGCCTCGACGAGGCTGAGGAACTGGCCAAGGAAGCCGATGAAGACATGTGGGTTTTCGCCAGCCGCTGCGCCCAGCGGATGTTGCCGCAGATCTTCCGGCCGGATGACCCGTTGCTCCAGGTGTCCTTGGCGACCGAGCACATGCTCAAGCTCGAAAAGCTGCTGGCGTCGCTGCCAGCGGCGGTCTTGACCGCCTCCGACGCGATGGGGTGGGTATACCAGTTCTGGCAGAGCAAGAAGAAGGATGAGGTCAACCGCTCCGAGGTCAAGATCGGCGCGGACCAGATTCCGGCGGTGACGCAACTTTTCACCGAGCCGTACATGGTGGAATTCCTCCTGCACAATACGCTCGGCGCGTGGTGGGCCGGCAAGAAGCTAACCGCAGAGGACGCAGCGAACGCGGAATCCGAAGACGAACTTCGCCGCAAACTGGCGCTGCCGGGCGTGGATTGGGAGTACCTGCGCTTTGTCCGTGGCGATGATGGTGAAGGCGGGCCGTGGCGGGCGGCGGCCGGCACGTTCGACGGCTGGCCCAAGACGGCCGCGGAACTGAAGGTGCTCGATCCCTGCTGCGGGTCGGGGCACTTCCTGGTCGCAGCGCTGCACCACCTCGTGCCGATCCACATGGCCGAGGAAGGCTTGTCGGTGGCGGAAGCCGTCGATGCCGTGCTCCGCGACAACCTCCACGGGCTGGAGATCGACGAGCGGTGCTGCCAGATCGCCGCGTTCGCCCTGGCGTTCGCGGCCTGGACTTACCCCGATGCCGGTGGCTACCGGCCGCTGCCGGACCTGCATATCGCCTGCACCGGCATCGGGCCGCAGAGCACGCAGGAGCAATGGCTCAAGCTGGCCGAGCAGTCGGGCATCCCCATGCCCACCGTTGGGCGTGAGGCGATCAAGAATGGCCTGCTGAACCTGCACCGGCTTTTCTCGCAGGCGCCGACGCTGGGGTCGCTCGTCAATCCGGCTGAGCTTCCCGCCGATCTTATCGCCGCCGACTACGAAACGATCCAGCCGTATCTCGCCGCGACATTGTCTGCGGAGACACGCGACTACGACACACACGAGCGCACCGTCGCCGCAGCCGGCATGGTCAAGGCTGCCGACCTCCTGGCCGGCGAGTACACACTCGTGATAACCAACGTTCCGTACTTGGCGCGAGGGAAGCAGAACGAAGTACTTCGATCGTTCTCTGAAAGGAACTATCGCAGGGGCAAGGGGGATTTGGCCACCAGCTTCGTTGACCGGCTGACACAGTTTTGTGGAGATGGATGTTCGTTGGCAGCCGTTGTCCCCCAGGCATGGCGTTTTCAGCCAAGCTACGAGGCGCTTCGCGTACATCTCCTGAAGGTGTTCGCATGGCAGATTGTTGCTCCACTCGGAGCGAGTGCCTTTGAGGCCATATCAGGCGAAGTCGTGAATGTTCTTCTGCTGGCGATGACTGCTGCCACGCCAATAAAAGAGAGCATGATTTCCGTAGTGGATGGGATGGAGTCGTCATCGCCTCTACAGAAAGCCAATGCTTTACGGCATAACCCCGCTACGACTATCAGCCAGCTATCGCAACTGGACAACCCCGAGGCTCGTGTTACGCTCATTGAGCCCCACGGGAAGGACCTTTTATCAGAATATGCCTTCAGTACTGAGGGTATCTCCACCGGCGACCTGGACCGCTATATCTTCTATGCCTGGGAGGTTTGTTCATTAGATTCAATATGGTCGCTTTTCCACCGTTCCCCGGATGGCGAAAGGGATTACACCGGCATGCGCGCTATCCTGCGTTGGGAAGAAGGGGCGGGCGAACTCTCTAATTCCTCTGGTGCAAGAGTGCAAGGTTATGCTGCATGGGGCAAACAAGGGGTGCTCATCAACTCAATGCATGACCTGCATGCCTCCATGTATGAAGGTCACATGCACGACAAGATAACCGTGGCTATCATACCGAAATCCGATCAGTATCTCGCTGCCGTCTGCGCCTTTTGCACGTCGCCGGAATACGTCGCAGCGGTTCGCCAGGTAAATCCCGCACTTCAGCCTGGTACAGGAACGCTTGTGAAAGTCCCCTTCGACCTTGCCCCCTGGCAAAAGGTCGCAGTGAAGAAGTACCCCGATGGCCTGCCGGAGCCGGAGAGCGACGACCCAACACAGTGGCTCTTTCACGGGCGACCGGAGGAATCGACGGCACCGCTCCAGGTGGCGGTGGCGCGGCTACTGGACTACCGCTGGCCGGTGGAACTCGACGAGAAGATGCGCCTGAGCAAGCGGGCGCGGGCGCTAGTCAAGCGGTGTGAGGAGCTTGCCAAGTTCGCCGACGACGACGGCATCGTCTGCATTCCGTCGGTACGTGGCGAGGAATCCGCAGCCGAGAGGTTGTTCGCGCTTCTCACCGCCTGTCACATCGAGCCTACTGTCGATCTCGACGACTGGCTCCGCAACGACTTCTTCGAGGAGCACTGCAAACTGTTCCACCACCGGCCGTTCGTCTGGCACATCTGGGACGGTCGGAAGCGCGACGGCTTCGGTGCCCTGGTCAACTACCACAAGCTCGCCGAAGGTGATGGCAAGGGTCGGAAGCTCCTGGAGAACCTGGCCTACAGCTACCTAGGCGATTGGATTGCCCGGCAGAAGGATGAGGTGAAGCGCGGCGAAGGTGGCGCAGAAGACCGCCTGGCCGCCGCGGTCGAACTCCAGAAGCGGCTGAAGTCGATCCTCGAAGGCGAGCCGCCCTTCGACCTGTTCGTTCGCTGGAAACCACTGTACGACCAGCCCATCGGCTGGGAGCCGAATATCAACGACGGTGTACGGATGAACATCCGCCCGTTCCTGGCCAGCGACCTGCCCAACGGCCGCAAAGGAGCCGGCATCCTCCGCTACAAGCCCAACATCAAGTGGGGCAAGGACCGCGGGAAGGAACCACAGCGCCCCAAGGCCGAGTACCCATGGTTCTGGGGCTGGGACGAGAAGACCGAAGACTTCGCCGGCGGCAAGGACTTCAACGGCAACCGCTGGAACGCCTGCCACTACACGAACAAGGCCAAGCAAGCCGCCCGCGATGCTGCGGCGAAAGGGGACGAGTGATGGCAAAGATCACTGGGCACGAGTATCCGATCAGTAAGATTCTTAGTCCGGAGTTCGACTTCATTATTCCACCATACCAGCGGCCGTATGCCTGGACGACCGAGGAAGCCGGGGATCTGTTCGATGACATCAAGAGCTTCATGGAGCAGCAGTCGGCAACGAGGACAGACGACCCGTACTTTGTGGGGACTATTGTCCTTATCAAGACAGACACGGAATCCCGGGCGGAGGTCATCGATGGTCAGCAGCGGCTGACCACAATTACGATCCTTCTTGCGGCCTTGGTGGCCAAGCTTTCCGGCGAAGAAGCACGCTCCCTGACCAAGTACATTAACGAACCTGGGGATCTGGCGGAGGGCAGAGCATCGAAGCCTCGACTTACGCTCCGGGAACGAGACCAAGACTTCTTCCGGAAATATGTCCAGACTGCGGGTATGCTGGCGGAGTTGCTGTTGCTCGACGACAGCGATCTGACCGATCCTCAGAAGAATATCCGGGCAAACGCCAGGCTCTATGTCCAGAACATTCAGAAGATGGATGATGCCGAAGCTTTCGCACTCGGCAAGTTCACGGTGAATCGCTGCTTCTTGGTGGCAGTCTCCACGCCCAGCATGCGGTCGGCCTATCGGATATTTTCTGTAATGAACGACCGCGGCTTGGATCTCTTGACCTGCGACATCCTCAAGTCCGACATCATCGGCACGATCCAGGAAGGCCGGCGTGAGGACTACACGACCAAGTGGGAAAACGTGGAGGAAGACCTCGGCAGGGACGCCTTCAACGAATTGTTCACGCACATCCGCATGATCTACCAGAAGGCGAAGCTCCAAACGACTGTTCTGGACGGTTTCCGGGAACACGTCCTGAAGAAGGAGACAGACCCGCAACGGCTGGTTGACGATGTGCTTGTCCCGTACGCCGAAGCATATGAACTCGTCACGACCGCGACGTACGAAAGCAGCCAGGATGCTTCCGGTGTAAATGAGTTGCTTGGGTGGCTTCAACGTATAGATAATATGGACTGGATTCCACCTGCCATGCTGTTCATGCACAAGAATGGCACTAACGTCCCCGAACTGGAGCGGTTCTATCGTTCGCTTGAGCGATTGGTTGCAAGCATGTTCATTCGGCGCTGCGGCGTCAATGATCGGCTCTCGCGATATGGCAGGCTGATTGCTTCGATAGAGCAGGGGGAGGACCTGTGGGCAGACGACTCCCCGTTAATGTTGAGCCAGAAGGAGAGGGAGGACACGGTTGCCCAACTTGAGGACGAAGTCTACAACATGAACAAGCGGGTCCGCACCTACGTGATGTTGCGTCTGGACTCATTCCTCTCGGATCTGGCGGCCGTGTACAATCACAATATCCTTACCGTAGAACATGTCCTCCCGCAAACGGTCTCGCCGGGGAGTTACTGGGCGACCGCATGGCCTGAAGAGGAGCCGCGGGAGAAGTGGGTGCATCGGTTAGGCAATCTCTTACTTCTCTCGCGACGGAAGAACGCTGAAGCCAGCAACTTCGACTTCGATGTGAAGAAGGAAAAGTATTTCCGCAGTCGCCACGGCGTGAGCACCTTTGCCCTAACCACCAAGGTGCTGGAGAAGGATGAATGGACTCCTCAAGTGGTTGAAGACAGGCAGGCGGAAATGCTCACAAAGCTTCGGCAGGGATGGGATCTGTAACTGCCACCATCGCAAGGGACAATTGCCCAGTTATGGAAGACACAAAGCAGAAAGCTGGAACGCTTCTCGAAGCGGCGCGGGCCTCGCTGGCGCGTGCCGCACGGTACAACCCCGGCGACGTGGTGGCGCCCGCGGCGGTGCTCTGGACTGACGCCGACGGCCAGTGGCAGCCGGTGGCCGAGCAATTGCGAGGGCTCATGCCCGAACTGCTGACGCTTGGCGACTACGACACCGAGACGCGGACCGGGCCGGCGATCTGGCTGCGGTGCGTGATCGAGCCAGCGGTGCGGGCGGACAAGCTCCCCGATCTCGCTTGGCCGACGGACACTGTCCCGGTGATCTACATGCCGAACGTCAGTCGGCAGACGCTCCGGGCCGTTGAAGAGTGCCCAAACGAACTGAAGCCGCTGGTGGAGCTGCAATACCGCGGCGCGGTCTGGACGCAGAAGAACGGCAAGGACTGGACGGTCGAGGCGTTCCTCATATCCGAGGACGGCGGGCTGGAGCTTGATGTAGCCCGAGACAAGCAGACTCGCCTAGCAATGCTTGGGGCACTTTCGCAACTGGCTGTCACGCCGATCTCGCGGCTGCGAGGCAAGCGGCTAGAGGCGGAGGATTTCGACAAGCTGATGATTGGCGATACGCCTCGCGACCTATTGCTGTGGCTGAGCGACCCGGCTGGGGCGCGCAGCGAATGGGACGACGCGAAGTGGGCGGCCTTTCGTTCCCGGTGCAAGGCGGAATACGGTTTTGACCCGGACAGCGATGGCGAAATCGTCGGCGGAGAAAAGCTGGGGCTGCGCCAGGATGCGTGGCTTGGCGTCTGGCAGCGTTTTGCGGAATCGCCGGGGCTGTATCTGGGCATCCCCGACTTGCTGCGCAACGCCAAGCCCAAGACGCTCTTCGTTGACCGAGACGCTTGGCCGGACGAAAACGAGGGGATGGAGGAGGCCCTCCGCAGCGCTTTGGCACTGCTCGGCTCGGCGAACCCGACCGAGGCCAGGCAGCGGACCGCCGAACTGGAAACGGAGCACGGTGTCCGTCGAGACTGGGTGTGGGCAAAGCTGGGCCTATGTCCGCTGGCCGACGCGCTGGCCCATTTGGCGGTTCTGGCGAAGCGGACAGTCACCACACTTGGCGGCGAGTCTCCGGAGATCATGGCGAAGCTGTATACCGAGGGCGACTACCTTGCCGACGATGCCGCGCTGCGGGCGCTGGCGTGCGTGAAGACGGCGGAGGACCTGGTGGCAGTCCAGGCGGCAGTACGGTGCATGTATCTGCCGTGGCTGGAAGACACCGCCCGGAACTTCCAGAAGTGTGTGGCCGGGTCCGCGCTGCCCGATGCAAGCGGACAGACGGGCATTGCCGTCGAGGCCGGCGAGTGCGCCTTGTTCGCCGATGGCTTACGTTTCGACGTTGCCCAACGATTGTGTGCCATGGCGACCGAACAGCAAATGGAGGTGACCGCCGACTGGCGGTGGGCCGGCCTGCCGACCGTAACGGCCACGGCCAAGGCGGCCATCTCCCCCGTTGCGGAGAAGCTCGTTGGCCACAATCCCGGTGCGGACTTTCTGCCAGAAACCGCCGAGGACAGCCAATCCCTCAACACCAGCCGCTTCCGCAAACTCTTAACGGCCGCGGGGTACGAGGTGTTTGGCACTGCCGAGACGGGCGATTCGCAGGCGAAGAACGCCCGCGGCTGGACGGAATACGGTGAGTTCGACAAGCTCGGCCACGACCTCCAGGGGAAGCTTGCGGCACGGATTGAAGACCAGTTGGAGCTTCTCCTGGAGCGCGTGCAAGGGCTGCTGGAAGCCGGCTGGAAGCGGGTCCGCGTGGTGACAGACCACGGCTGGCTGCTAGCGCCTGGCGGGCTGCCGAAGGTGCAACTGCCGAAGTACTTGGCCGAGAGCCGCTGGTCGCGGTGCGCTTCAGTCAAGGATGTCGCACACGTGAAAGTGCCTGTCGCCGGCTGGCACTGGAACTCGCACGAGCGCTTCGCGTTCGGACCAGGGGTACATTGCTTCGTAGCCGGACAGGAGTACGCCCACGGTGGCGTGAGTCTGCAGGAGTGTCTGATTCCTGTGTTGACGTTCACGTCGAGTATCACGCCCGCTGCCGTTACCGCTACGGTGGCAGACATCCGGTGGCTAGGGCTTCGCTGTCGCGTCACGGTCGACGCTGGAGAGGCGGAAGTGATGGCCGACCTCCGGACCAAGCCTAACGATCCCAGATCTAGCGTGACTGTGCCGAAAGCTGTGGATTCTGAAGGCAAGGTCGGGCTTCTTGTTGGCGACGACTCCCTGGAAGGCACGATTGTCAGCCTTGTGCTGCTTGATCCGTCTGGACGTGTAATTGGAAAAGAACCAACCACGATTGGAGGTGAGGAATAGCCATGGAACTTGACCACCTTGACCAACTTGCCGCACCGGCCTTCGACGGATTCTTGGTTCGGAAAGATCTCGTGCGGAAATACAGCCGACAGTACCCGGTTCCCACCTATGTGGTAGAATTTCTCCTGGGCCGCTACTGCGCCACCGTTGACGAGCAAGAGATTGAAGAAGGTCTACGCATCGTCGAGCGGCAGCTACAGGACCGCACGGTCCGCACCAGCGACCAGGAACTCTTCAAGGCCAACGCCCGGAAGAAGGGCTCGGTGAAGCTGATCGACATCGTCAAGGCCCGGCTGGACGCGAAGACCGACTCGTTCCTGGTCGAACTGGGGAGCCTCGGGTTGCGGGACGTGCGGATTGCCGACACGCTAGCCCACGAGCATGAGCGGATGCTCACCGACGGCTTCTACGCCGAGGTGACGCTGACCTATGACGCCGCCATCGCGGAGGAAAAGCACGGCCGGCCGTTCGCCATCGAGAGCCTGCGGGCGATCCAGCTGTCCAAGTCGGACGTGCTGGCCACGTTGAAGAAAGGGCGCAGCCAATTCACGACGGCCGAGTGGAAGGACTTCCTGCTCCGCTCCATCGGCCTGGAGCCCGCAGCGATGTCGGACCGGGCGAAGATGGTGGTGCTGCTGCGGATGGTCGTGTTCGTCGAGCGGAACTACAACCTCATCGAACTCGGCCCGCGAGGCACAGGCAAGAGCCATCTCTACCAACAGATCTCACCATATTCGCATCTGATCTCCGGCGGTAAAGCGACCGTGGCCAAGATGTTCGTGAACATGTCCAGCGGGCAGCGCGGCCTGGTGTGCCTGTACGACGTGGTGTGCTTCGATGAGGTCGCGGGAATTTCATTCGACCAGAAGGACGGCGTAAACATCCTGAAAGGCTATATGGCCGCCGGCGAGTTCTCGCGCGGGAAGGATAGCATCCGGGCGTCGGGCGGGATCGTGATGGTCGGCAACTTCGACGTGGACGTGGAGCAGCAGCAGCGGATCGGCCACCTGCTCAGCCCCCTGCCGCCAGAGATGCGCAACGACACGGCCTTCATGGACCGCATCCACGCCTACGCGCCCGGCTGGGAGTTCCCGAAGCTCAAGGCGGACGACCACCTCACGGACCACTTCGGCCTCGTGACCGACTTCCTGTCCGAGTGCTGGACGAAGTTGCGGGAAGGCACCCGGCTGTCGGCGCTGCAAGGCCGGGCGCATTGGGGCGGGGCACTGAGCGGCCGCGACATCGAAGCAGTGAACAAGACGATGAGCGGCTTGCTCAAGCTGTTATTCCCCGACCCGGAGATGCCGATCCCGGACGAAGAGCTTGAGGTGGTCGTCCGGATTGCCCTGGAGGCGCGGCGTCGGGTCAAGGAGCAGCAGAAGCGGTGCTTGAAGACAGAGTTCCGCAACACCCACTTCAGCTACTCCATGGGCGTGGACGGCGTGGAGCAGTTTGTCTCGACGCCGGAGTTGCACAGCGACGAGGCCATCGAGTCCGACCCGCTACCGCCGGGGCAGGTGTGGGCGATCAGCCCTGGCGGACAGGACGCGGCTCCTTCCCTGTACCGCATCGAAGCAACATCTGGGCCGGGCAACGGGGTGAAGATACTCAACGCGCCCGTGCCGGCTGCCTTCCGTGAGAGCGTCCGGTACGGGGAGCAGAATCTTTACGTCAGGTCAAGAGCGCTTGTGGGCGACCGAGACCCTCGAAGTCACGAGTTCTCGGTGCAGCTCCGGGCCATGGACGTTGACAAGTCTGGCCAGGGCGTGGGCTTGCCCGTGCTGATCGCTTTGTGCAGCGGGCTTATCGAAAAGAGCATCAAGGGCGGTCTGATCATTGTGGGAGCGCTGAATCTTGGCGGTTCCGTGGAGATGATCCCAAACCCCGTCGCGGTTGCGGAGCTGGCCGTCGAGAAGGGCGCCACAACACTTCTGATGCCCATATCTTCCAGACGCCAGTTGTTCGATCTGCCAGATGAAATGGCCACAAAGATCAGCATTGACTTCTACGCGGACGCCGCCGACGCATTTCTCAAGGCCATTGTCGAGTGACGCAAGTTGTTGATCCGGATTTGGAATGCTTGCACTGGTTATGGGCCAGATGGTTAGGGTCCCGGCCAAGGCGCAGCCGTTGCGTTCTGGCAAATTCATAGACATCACAAGCATCGAACAGGCACAATGGCTTGAACGCCACAAATGGCTAACGGATGTATAGACATTTGCCGTGAAGTGCATACACGTCTGTCCAAGCGGCTGCTTCAGCGTGCTGGACGGCGGCGAGTGATCGAGCACGTCGCGTCCCCCATTCGCGTTGGGGTCGCCAAGACTTTCCATCAACGAAAACGCAGCGATGACCCCTGGCCAGTCCGGGACGCAAGCAGACGGCTGGCGAATACGTCGTTCATGCGCGATAATGCTGGGGAAGAAGAACATCGGGTAGCTCGCCGACGGGCGGGCGAAGCGGTCCGGCGGGGTTGTCCTTACCGTCCGACATCCCTGCCTGGACCGACCAAGACGGTAAGCAATGCCATCTGATCGAAAGACCAGTAGGCGATAACCACCCAGAGAGGTGACAAGAATGGGAAAGAAGAAGGCATCGCCAACGTATGCGGCAAAATGCCCGGCGTGCGGGAGTGCTGTGAATCCGGGAAGCTATCGGTGTGTCCGGTGCAAGATTTACTTCTGCGCCCGATGCGGCATGCATCTCCGGAAAGGTGACGGGGAATATCGCTGCCAAACACCAGAGTGTCCGTATTTTGGCCGGATAGTCTGCGCTCGGTGCGCCCAGAGACAGGATGTTACGGAGCCTGTAACTTGGCTTGCCCACTTGCTCTACGCTTTGATTGCGCAGCGCCCCCCTACTCCTACTACTATTATCAAATACCGGTGCTACGGTTGCGGAGGCGACAACGTCGAGTCCCTGTGACGGCAAATCGAACGCGGGCGAAGCATTCCGGCGAACCTGCCTGAGGGAGAGAGCGAGCAGCCGGGCATGGGGCGGTCCGGGGTCCGTCGCCGCCGGTAGGGTAGCCTCACCTTAAGAGAGAGCAAGCAGCACCGATACCGGGATAGTGTCAACGGGCAGAATGGTCCAAAGTGCAGCGTTATATACAGAATTGGAGAAATGCTTGCGATTTCGCTTGCCTTGGCCTTGCCTGATCGCTAGAATAGCCATGGCAAGTTTTGGCTATAGAATTAAAAGGGACCGACTATGAACGCGACTTGGACAATCGACGCAACGCGGATACTCAGCCGGGAAGAAATCGCCGCCGTCCTGGTGGAGTTGAATCGCACGGCGCGGCGATCCGTGAACACCAGACAGAACCTTGCGATCTTCCGCTTGGCAACGTGCTGTGGCTTGCGGGTCTCGGAGATATGCGGTCTGAAACTGGGCGACGTGAAGGTGGCCTTGTCCCGGCGACCTTATATCCAGGTTCGCAAAGGTACGGCCAAGGGCAAGAAGCCCCGCCGCATTCCCTTGTGGTGGGATTCTGCAACCTTGGCTGATCTACGGGCATGGGCCGATGAACGAAAGGGGCAGGGCGCTAAGTCCGGCGATTACTTTGTCTGCCTGCAAACCCGAAAGGGCAAACAGAAGGTCACTCGCCATCTGGTCAGATGGGTACAACCGCACCCCGAACTGCCCAAGGATGAGCGGCCACCCAAGGAGAAGCACTGGGAGGACCGCACTATGATGCTTTGCCGTGGTCGGGGCGCACGGCTGGACCGATGCAATACCCGTGCGCGGTTCAAGTCCGCCTGCAAGGTGCTGGGTGATACCCGCTTGGCGGAGATAACAATTCACACCGGCAGGCACAGCTTTGTCAGTCACGCGCTGGCTGGCGGTAGGACGCTGGCCGAGGTCCGCGACGCCGCAGGCCACGCCAACATTGCCACGACCAGCGTCTATACGCACGTTGCGGTTTCCGATGATGATGATGGGCCGGGTGACATATTCGCATTCAACCACGTTGACCAGGAGGCCGGCAGCGACAGCGATGGGGAAGCGGGCGGCGAGAAGCAATAGCGGCAGGATAAAAAGTGGGGCAGCGGCGATAGGCATGGAGCAAAAGTGCTTGCTCTTCGCGGTCAGTCTGAAGCAGGGTTCTCCTCGCCAGCATGTTCTCCGGCTGTGTCCTGGGCCAAGGTGGGTTGCTTGGGAAACCGCGCGATAACCTCGTCGAGAATTGCTTCAAGTTTTGCGTTGCCGACACCAACGCTCGCACCACCCTTGAGATTGACATCCCGCCGCGCCCAGGGAGCATAAGCCCTGTCGAATCGCTCAATCAGGACCTTCGCCGCCGCAACCTGCATCCGCGATGCGCTCTTCTGGCCCTTTGCGGCCCGAACCAAAGCCGCATAGATCGCTGGCAACTCATCCACAACCCACTCATCCAACTTCTCCTTCCACCACGCGACAAAGGCTGGAGTGTGTCGCCAGTCACACCAATTCCTCCTGGACATCCCGATTGCTTTGGCCATCTCAGCAATCTTGAATTTACAATCTCTCTCAAGGACGTATTCCAAGGCCGCAACCTGGTTCTCGGTTGGGTGCCACCGCTTACCGTCACGCTGGCGAACCGGACCGCCAGGGAGTGGCTTACCGTCTTCGTCCAACGCGAGCCTCATCTTATCCGACTCTTCGACCATATCTTCTCCATCCGAATTATACCATAAGAAAGACGCGAAGCCCCTGATTCCGAGCCGATCAAGGTCTTTCGCCGCCCAGACCCTGCGCCGCAACGCGGTCAGGGCGCGACGTACCCGTTACGCCTTCGCGCGACCGTGCAGCCGTAACGTCCCCTTGGGAACCCAAGGCGGCCTGTGGGTCGTTCTCGCCGAGGTCGTCAATTCTGGGACGCTTCCAGTGACCTGAGCCGTAACGGCGCGGGCTGTGGGCGGCCTGGGTCTCCCCCGCCCGGGCTAGAATCCTGGCATTTCCCCCCCCATAGTGCCGGGGTCACTTTTTCAGAATTCAGCGCGTACCCGAAGACAACTTGCCCTTGCCGAAGGGCTGAGATATGATCTGGCAGCAGATTTGTGGATTCCCAATCCGTCAGGACCCTAGGGGCGTACACATGGCCGAGTCAAAACCCAGGAAGCGAAAAGCGGCGAAGAAGAAAACGAAGAAGAAATCCCCGCGCCGCAAGAAACCACAGGAACCCGCACGCCAATTCAGCCGAAAGCAGTACGACATGCTCCTCCGCTGCTCGGACAAGGAAGATATTGCCGAGTGGAACAAGTGGCGAGACCAAAATCGAGGCGAGAAGATTCTCCTCGAGCGGGCCAACCTGCAAGGGGCCAAACTCCTAGGCGCCAACCTCCAAGGCGTGCACCTGCCCTTCGCCAACCTCCAAGGGGCGGTCCTCACCGTCGCCAACCTGCAAGGCGCGAACCTCTTTGGAGCCAACCTGGAAGGCGCGAACCTCCGGCGCGCCAACTTGCAGGGCGCGCAGCTCAGGGCGGCTAACTTGCGAGGCGCACACTTGCGAGAGGCGAACCTCCAAGGGGGCGATCTGGGCCACGCCAACCTGCAAGGCGCGGACCTCCGCCGTGCCAACCTGCAAGGCGCGAAGCTGTCCGGATCGGATCTGAACGGCGCAGATTTCTATATGGCCGCCGTCGATGGCCAGACAATTATCCTCACACGGGAGATCGACAAGAAAACGGACTTCAGGGGCGTCGGGCTTGATAGTGCCCGCGTTGATCCCGGCCTCAAGCAGCTCCTCAAATACAACATCCGGCGCATACGCTGGCGGGAGTGGTACGAAAAGGGAACACCGTGGGTCCAGAGGCTCAAGAAAGCATTTATCCAGCCATTCTGGTGGATGTCCGACTACGGCAGGTCAACGGGGCGGATCGCTGCTTGTTTCTTTGTACTCGCCGCCTTGTTCGCGATAGCATATCTGGCCTCCCCGTCCATGCTCATGGTAAATGGCAAGGTTGGCGATGTTCGCGGCCCTCTCCACGCGCTCTATTTCTCCGTGGTGACCATGACTACGCTTGGCTTCGGCGACATCCACGCGAACCCCGACAGTCGAGTTGGACAGATATTGCTGATGTTCCAGGTTTTGCTGGGTTATATCCTCCTGGCTGCTCTTGTGACCCGCTTCGCGGTGCTGTTCCAGGCCGGCGGGCCGGCGGGGAAGTTTCCAGACGAGAAGACCACCTGGGAGGGCATCAAGGACACATTGCTTGCAGTCAGGCGGAAACTGCTTGCAGTGAACCAGAGACTGGTTCGAGACTGGCAGGCCCTGTGCCGCAGGGTCAAGCCGCGCCACGGGAGCGACAAAGGCGACCAAGAAGACCAACAAGGGGACACACTATGAACCGGAAGACACCCGCTCTCATTCTCGCATGCTTGCTCAGCCTGACCATCGCCGCAACCGCTGTTGCTCCGCAGCCTACGACTGTCCCGGCTATCAAACCGCCCGACCTTACCAAGCTTACGCCATGTCCGGTCGTCCGTGTGATAGACGGCGATACCATCGTTGTCAACCTGACGGGCAAGGTTGTGACAGTCAGGCTAATAGGCGTGGACACGCCGGAGACAAAGCATCCGAGCAAGCCCGTCCAGTATTATGGAAAAGAGGCCTCTCGCTTCACGACGAATTTGCTCAAGGGCGAGAAGGTGTACTTGGATAGCGACACAGCGCAGATCAGATTTGACCGCTACAAGCGTTCCCTGGCCTACGTGTATCGCGCCCCCGGCGGCCTGTTTGTGAACGCTGAGATCGTCCGGCAGGGGTACGGCCACGCCTACGTCAAGTTTCCCTTCAAGCACCTTGCGAAGCGTTCAGGAAACTTGAACGCTTCGCAAGGGAGGCGAAGAAGGGGTTGTGGGCCGACAGACCGGCAAGCACCACGAAGCCAACGGAGGCCAAGAAGCCGGTTATTGTCCCGCCAATTGTCGCGCCCATCGTAAAGCCCGTCGCAAAGCCGAAGCCAGTGGTTCCTGCCGTAACGGTTTACATCACACGGACGGGCAAGAAGTATCACAGAGGGACTTGCAGCTATCTTCGCAAGAGCAAGATCGCCATGAAGCTTGAAGACGCCAAGGGGCGGTATGGTCCGTGCAGTAGGTGTAGGCCGCCGGGGTAGGATTAGCATGCCCCATTCAGACCCGCATAGTCCTTGAACTGCTGAAGCAGTTCCCCTTCAAGACGCCCCAGTTGCTTTGTGAAACTTCCGGCATCCAGACTATAAATGCGCTCATCAAGTATATGACAGTCGCGATCTAGGCCCGTTGCCAGGAAGTCGGCATGCTCCGAGTTGATCGGGAACGAAGACCGGTCGTATGATCGGGTAGAGAAGGGAAAGCACCCGAATGTATTCTCTGACCGCTCATCCACTACCAGCCAAGGCCTAGGGTCGGGGCAACCCCTCCACTCCACGGTGCCTAGCCAGATTTCGAATGGCTGCAAGGGTGCGGCTCCATGCTGAAGTCATCACCAAGCCGGGAGCGGGCAATCCATATTGGCAATGGTCTCTTCCGATACGACTGGGCGACCGTGCCGAAACCTGGTTCCATCCCCAGTCTCGTGGCACTCTAATATCTTCTCATATGGTATCCGCGTACTTGTGCCTTCTCGATATGTTTGCCGGTACTCGGGGTACCTGTGGGTCTCATTAACAAGCGTCCACTGCTCCTTGTGCCCGTGCTGCTCCGCAACGCGCTCAAGAATCGCCACTTCACTCGCCGAAAGGAGAGCGTGGCCAGGGTCTTGTCGGAGGGAGAAAACAAAATCCTCTTCCCGTAGATACGCTAAGCAGTCATTTGACTCTATGCGTTCGCCATCCAGCAAGTCGAGGGTCCTGGTGGGAACTGGCCCCTTTGGCAGCGCATACTGGTCATCGCCAGTAATTGGACAGCCGTGTTGCAGAAAATGATCTCGGTCCGCGATGTAGAGGAGTTTTGTAAGCTTGACCTTTTCAACGCGGCCTAACTTACTGAGCAGATAGGCTGCTGCCTGAATCGTCTTCTGATAATCCCAGTTGAATCGGATTTCCGGCATAGATTCTCCCTTACATATTATCATCGGTGTGGTTCATGGAATTTGACGGCTCCAAACCAACCAGACATGGGCCGACTTGGCGCAACTTCTCCTTGCTCGCCGGGTACACGTTGTGTCTCCTATTCCCGCCTTTACATCTTACGACATATTCCGACTGGTGTGTTAGAGTTTTTTCCACAATTTTTCAGTCTTTCTATCGTCGGCACGAGAGGGCCTATGGGCGCTCCTTGCCATCTGTATAAAGTGGGAATTTTAGAAGTACTTTGGGCAAGAAATTGTGATTCCGTATCACGGTTTATTGTCCTACAAATAAGCCCAAGGTCCATTTACCCAGTTGTGTGCAGGGGGGTCTCGGGAACCCCTATATTTATAGGCTCAAAGTAGCCTAAAAATCGCTTAAATGTAGGACAGGCCCCCGACAGTTAACTTCTCCTTCATTCGCTGTTGGCGCTTCTGGTTTCTCCACGTTGCCCGGCGGCGTATCTTCTGGTGATGTGGGCACAGCCCCGCCCGTGTCCGGTAGTCCGGCAATCGCCGCCGACAACCGGGTTCTGTGCAATACTTGACCTTGGGCGATCTCCTGGGGGCGCGGGCCGGTGTGGTTGGCCAAGCTGTGGCCTCTGGCCCTGGGGCTGGGACTTGCGGTAGCTCCAACGCCTCGTGTCGGGGGTCAGCCTGCTCTTCGCGTGGCCGTGGCGGTTCCGGCTCTGGTACTGGCTGGCCCCGGACCGCCTCAAGCATCACGTCCAGGTCTTCCCGCTTCCAGCCTCGCAGTTTCACGTAGCCGGAGACCCGGAACAATACGCGCATGTGCTGTTCAAACTCGTCGTCTGTCTTGTACCCTGGCCGCCGACGCTGGCGGTAGCCGTCAAGCCACTGCTCAATAGTCTCAGGCGTTGATGAAATCATCTCTATCGCTCCCGCACTCGCTGGTCTCATCTTGCCTTCCGCATAATTTCCGCTGTCACCGTCGTACCTGTGGCGCTGGCAGCTTCTATCATCTTGGCGATGGCATCTTTGGTCGCCCGCCCGAGCGACGGATTAGCGTCAAGCATCCGCTGCAAATCCTCGGCGACGTGCTCTGTCGGCGTACATGGGGCGGCAAAATCAGGGCATTCTGCACCGGATTCCGCGCCGCCTGATATGGGCGAGTTACCTAACCCCTTATCTTTGCTGTGGGTTACGTCGCTTAGTTCAAGTCCAGTACGGCTCAGTGAATAACATCTTGCCGACGCCGCACTTGTGGCACCCGTCCCTTTCGGACGGCGCGGAACGTTCCTCCGTAATTACGGAATCCGGCCTGCCGGACCGTCCCGAAAGGAAACTGCCATGAGTGAAAAAGAGCCTGTCAGCCCCAGAACCGCCCGTCCCGATCCGGCCCCCAGAATCCCCAAGATGACCCACCACAAGGCCAGCGGTAGGGCGGTCGTCCGCCTCGACGGCCACGATCGCTACCTCGGCCCCTGGGGCACCCGCCAAGCCCGCTGCCGCTACCGCCAGGTCATCAGTGAATGGCTGGCGGCAATGGACGCCGACGGCGAGCCCGTCGAAACAATCAGCATCCTCACCAGCCTCTACTGGCGCCACGTCACCCGCCGCTACCGCAAAGACGGCCGCCTGAGCAGCGAAGCCGAGGCCCAGCGAGTGGCCGTACGGTTCCTGAACCTGTATGCCGATTTGCCCGTGGTCGACTTTGGCCCGCGCAAGCTCAAGGCCTGCCGGCAGGCAATGATCGATGCGAAGCTCACCCGCAAGTCCATCAACCGCATGGTGGGCCGCATTCGCCAGGTCTTCAACTGGGCCGCCGAAAACGAGTTCATCGACCAGGCCCACCCACACCGCCTTACCTGCGTCCGTCCCCTCCAGCGCAACACCGAAGGCGTGGAAGAATCCCCGGAGATCCAGCCGGTAGATCCGGCCCGGGTCCAGGCGATAGAGCCGCACGTCTCCCAACAGGTATGGTCGATCGTCAACGTGCAGCTCCTGACCGCGATGCGTGGGGCCGAGGTAATGAGCATGCGAGCGGTCGACCTCGATATGACCGGCGACGTCTGGATCTATACTCTGCTCGACGATAAGACCCGCCACCGCCGCCAGGACGAAGCCAAGAAAGTGGCCGTCGGCCCCCGCGCCCAAGTCTTCATTCTCCCGCTGTTGACCGCCGACGCCACCAAGTACATCTTCAGCCCGGCCGACGCTGAGGCCCACCGCCAGACCGAACGCCGGCGGCGGCGGCGTGTGAAGGTCTATCCCCGCCAAGACGCCCTCCACGCCCATCGACGGCCCAGACGGCCCAAACGCCGGCCAGGGGCCAGATACACAAAGGATAGCTATCGTCAGGCAATCCAGAGAGCCTGTCTGAAAGCCGGTGTAATGCCCTGGTCCCCCCACCAGCTCCGCCACGCCAGGATAACGGAGCTGGGCCAGGAGTTCAGCCTTGAGGCCGCCCGGGCCGTCGCCGGCCACAAGTCCGTGAAGACCACGCTCATCTATACCGCCCGGGATCTCGCCCTGGCCGTAGAGGTGGCAAGAAAGATAGGGTAAGTCCTCCGTGACGTTGTGAGGACTACTCCGCCGGCGACAGGGGGACCAGTAGCCGTGGGGCCGGCTGGTCCAGGAGCTCCCGGACACGGTTTAGTAACCAGAGCTTGGCCTCCATCCCCCGACAAAAGCATGCGTGAAAAACTCTGACCTCAGGCGGGACCGCGATGCAACCTATGTCCGACAGATCCCGCGTGTCTCGGTAGATGAAACCCAGGTTCCAGTATTCCGACTGCGGCAAGAATCCCCAGCGGGCCATCCGCTTTGCGTAGACGTTCAGCGCCATCTCATCCGCCACCTCATCCCGGGCTATGAACCCGCCAGGGTCCGCGACGATGGTCTCCATCAACTCCAACGCGGTGGGCGTAGAACGCAGGGCCATGAATCCCACATTCATCCGAACACTGGCCCGCATGGCCACCACGTCCAGCCCGGAAACGATATCCTCAATGCGCTGCCGGGCCGGGCCGCAAAAAATAACATCTACGTCCGTGTGCAGGATCGTCTCGCCGGGGTTCGCTCGCATGGTTTCCAAGACAAAGGCCATCCGCCGGCGGGCCGACGTCTTGAACGCCGGGGAGTTCCGGTCATCGTACTGGTCGCCCGACTCATCCCCATAGCGGACCACCAGGTCAAACTCCGAGGCGCTCGGCTCGAGAAACTCCCGGAACATCGCAACCTGCGACGGGATGACATACGTGCAGAGGAGCATCAGGTATTGCCCCCCGTAAGCTCAACCGTAAATTCGGTTTCGAGGTTTTCGTGCAAAGCGAGTTCGGGGTGACCGGCTGAATCGATCGACAATATCCGGCCGAAGATTTGCATAGTGAGCGTGTTGTCACCGTGGTTCTCAATCCCCAGACGGTGAAGGTTAATATCGCAGCCGTCGTTCTCCCCCTGGTCACCCTTGAGCCAAGTCGCTGAGTCGGCCGAAAGGTCAGAGGTATAACGGCGCAGATTCTTGGGGCTGCCCCGCGTGCCCTGGTGGATGCCAATTAAAATACCATCCGATCCTGCATCTGTCTGGGCTGCGTATCGGATAAAGGTCACCACGGTGTCCTCCGGCCATGGTTCGGTTACCGGCCTGGCCGGGGCCGCGCAAATGTTCAGGGTCACATTGGGCCGGCCGTTGTCCGTGCCGGCATCGTCGCAGGGGTCCACGGTCATCGTGGTCCCCGACTCAAAATCTCCCACCACCTTCCCGCGTTCTATCTTGGACGCCCACATTCCCAGGGCCGCCTCTCCGGCCGGTAGGCCCACGCGCTTGTCTCGGACGGCCGGGGCCGACAACGCAGGCACCGGCAGGGCCCCGGACCCCGACGAGCCCAGCCCCAGCATACTCACAAAATCCAACTCGCCGTGGTCCGTCTCCACAGTTGTCGATCCCTTGTCAAAATCGTACACCACCCGCGACACCATCGTATTAACCGTGATGACCCCCATTGTCCCCTCGAGCGCCGTCAAGAATTGACCGGGGCAGATGTCATACTCGGGGACCAGGTAGGTCACAGCTACCGCAACCCTCTCCTTGCAATACCATGCCCTCGCAGCCGCGGCGACAGAGGCCAACACATCCCGGTCATTGCGGAGTGTCACAACCGTACCGGGTGACCGCTCCAGGGCTCCGCCGGAGACGCCTATCACGGTATAGGGTAGCAGCACCCACGCCTCCGCCCCATCCACATCGATCCGCTTAGTGCGCGGAAAATCAGAAGCCACCCCGCCGACGCTGACGGTTACCGCCAGCCGCTGGTCCGTCGCCAGTGCAACCGTCCCCACCACATCCTCATAATCAAACACGGGGGACCACGCCGACGCCGCCGCCCCCCCCCAGTGATTATCGGCCAGCCAGTGATTGACCGAGCATGCCACCCGTATACCAAGCTCGCCATCGAGCAAACTGATCCTCATAGCCGGAGCCCCCTCCATGGCTTGGTCCAGCCGGTCCGCCGGGGCGAACTTGCCGGTAGCATACTCAAAATAGACCCTGGTCATATAGAAGTCATCGGGGGCACTCGCATCCAGGACCACGGGCGGGTCAACCGAATAATCGTAGCCGTTGCGGAGCGGAAGCTGTCGTAAAAACTGCCGGCCCATTGTCCATAGGCGGGTCGCCGGCACCGCGGTAAAATCCAGATTCCCGTCAGGTAGGACCGTCGGGGTCGCCGCGGTCAGGTGGCCCGCCCCCATGTCCCCGCCCATCTGGGCCTCCCAATCGGCCGGGACCCTGTACGCCGTGTAAACATTCTTATAGCGATCGTCGTTCCGGCGGTCCTCATCGGACAGGGCCTTGTAGGCGGTCTCCCTGGCCGCCGTCCATGCCTTTTCTAGAGTGCCATCCCCAAAGGACACCGTGCCGCACACGATGACCGGGCCGCCCCGGACGACAATCTTGTCATATCTCTGGTCCAGGTTGCGCCGAGTCTTGACGGGGCCAACCTTGTCGGCGTCCATGTCAATTGTGATGGGCATTGAGTTGCCCGTCAGTTTGACCGTCCCCGCCGAAATCTCCCCGTCAAATATAGGATAACACCAAACCGTCAGCGCGTCGTCATGCTCAACGATCCCCCACGCGTGGCCCCGCCTCCTATCCATTAACATATTCAGGCCGACCCCCACGTTGGCCGGCCCCGGGTAGACTCTTTCCACCAGACTCAGATTGCCCTCCGCGTCGAACATTCCAATAGGCGGATTTTTCGGACCGAACCACACTAACAAATATTCGGCGATGTCCCTGGCGGTCCATACATGGGCGTCCTCTGAAAATATGTAGGACGATGGGCCGCCCTCCGCCTTTTCATCCCGGGGGTACTTAAGGCCGGATCTGTTCCCCCGGAGGGAATTGCCCGCCCGACTTTTCATATTGAACGGAATCACCGTGTCCACCTGCACCGCGTTGTAGGCATCCTCAATAAGCGGGTCCGGGCCACGTACCCATGATCCATCCACCGCCGCCTGCTGTAGTCGCCACTCGAGCCCCCGGGCCGTCAGGGTCTGTTCCCCGATAGGAACGCAATCCGATTTCCCCGGGTCAGTCTCATCAACAGTAACAACGCCCACCCACACCGTTGTCAGTTCGGGTTTGTCCGGGTCCTGGACAAGTGCCTTTGCCGACAGTTTTCCTATACGAATATACCAATCAACCAGGCTTGGGTCATTCTCCAGAAAAGAATCAAAGGCATGGCCCTCCTGGCCGATAGAACCGAACCGCCACTTAAAGGACGCCGTGGGTATCGTGGGGCTTATCGCACACTGACAGGTCAACGGAATAAGATATTCCATCGTCGTCCAGGGGTCCGCCCATCGCCGCCGCACCTGAACAACGGGGCGGATTATTTTCAATGGGTCAGTCATGCCTGGCTGGCCTCCACGAATTCAAGATGTCCCGGGGCGGCGGCGTCCGCCCCCACCTGGCGAAGCAAAAACGCCTGGCCGGCATCCCCCGCGGCGGTCTTGGCTCGGGCCGCCAGGTGGACCGTCTCCCTGTCGGCGTATGTCGGCGATAGCTCCACGGTTCGGCGGGTGCTCCCGGTTATCGTAATCGTGTCCACCAGGCTACCCCAGTCGGCGACCCCCCCGGTGACCCTGGCCACCTCTATCGTGGTAGCCGCGGCTAGTTCCCCGTCGGCTGAGTAGACAAAGAAAAAATTGATCTTGCCGGCCGCCGCCGGCGTGGCCTCCGCCCAGGATATCCGGTTAGGGGGCTGGCCGTCCAGGTCGCCCGGGGTGTCCACCCTCACCCGAAGGACCTCATCCGTGTTCGTTTCCTTCACCCCGTACGCGCTCATGGCGCGAATCAGATACCAATAGACCTTGTCCGGGGTGTGCCCCAGGTCCGCCAGGCGGTGCTTGGTTGTCCCGGCCAGGGCGTAGCCGACAGGGGTGTCCGCCACGGCCGCGGCATAGCACGCCCTCAGGCTGGCCCCCCGGTAGAAGTAATAACGGCCGGCATACATCACCGGTCCCATATCCCAGGCCCCCGTCGCCGGCCTGGTCCTACCGGTCGCATCCGTCGCAAATGTACCTGTCAGGTTTGTGCCCGCCCTGATTGCCGGGCTGTCCAGGTCCGGGTCCGGGTCCGCCTTCAGCCGGAGGTCCGTTGCTACGTCCTCCCACACATCGGCCGGCGTCTGGTTAATCAGGTTGCCGGCCCCGCCCCATGTGCTGGCCGTGGCGTCCGATGACAGGCAATAGGTCTGCGTCACGTTCACCACCCCGCCGGTGGCCTCCGTTTCCCGGTAGTCATCGCCGCCCGTCCCGGTTACGACGTTGTTGGTAGAGGTCACCGTCAGCGTCCGCCCCTGCGAAGCACTGAATCGGATAGCGACAGAATCAACGTGGCTCGATAGTTGAGAGACTCCGCAGTTTTGGACGGACGCCGTCGCCGTGGCCGCCCCGTAGCAATTGACCAAGAGGCCGTTGGCCCGCGTCGCGGAGTTGTTCCCGTAGAGTATGATATTCCGCAGGGTGATTGTCCGCCCCCCAGCATCGAAGTAGGCATATATAAATGATGTGATTGCGTTGAGCGCGGTAACCTCAATCGTGATGCCGTCGAACACGCATCCGGTAACCCCCCGGATATAGATTGCCCGGGCCGCCGTCCCGTCGGAACTCACAAGGAACCGGATGCCCTCCACGCGGGTATAGTGTTCCGAGATGTCGATAGCCACCACATTGCCCACGTCACAGTAGGCCCCGCCGCCTGACTCGTGGCCGGTGGCCCGGTTGGTTGTCGCCGCATATATTTTGGAGTAATAGACACTAGTAGAGGTGTAGCCCGCCCCGGAAATCACAACGGGGTTTAGGTCCACCCAACCATAACACTCGGCCCAGGCGGCCACGTTTGCGGAACCGCCGCCGCCCTTCTCCGCGGCCCACCACGTCGCCAGGGATGTGTAGTCCCCGCCGCTGACTTTGATCGTCGACACATTATAGGAGGTTGCCGTGGCCATGAGGCATCATCCTCCCAACCCCGTCGCCTGCTGGACGGTGGTCTTGAGTTGTGACCGGCGGACCACCCCCTGCGGCGACAGGCTGGCCGGCTCAACCTTGAGGTGGCTTATCTCCACGCGCTCCCGGAACTTCTCGCCCAGGACATTCTTCAACGGTCCGAATTTTGAGTATGGGTAGGCCAGCCCCTTGTCCGGCACCTCCAGGGTGTCATCATCCAGGAGGATCACCACAAGGACCCGGCCGTCCCTCTCCTGGTCGGACCAGAGGGAGGCCAGCGGCTTGGCCATGATGATCTCACCGGTCCGTTTGTCTACACACGCTTCCAGCATGGGGCCCTCAAGTAGTAATGTTCAATTGTTCGGACAGGACCTCTTGCCCTAGCGTAGTGGCCATCACATGGACCGTCTTAGGGCCGCCGGCGTCGATGTCCAGCTTGCACAACCCGGACCCGTTCGTCATGACCACCAGGTCCGCGTTAGGCTCGATGGTTTCCTTCAGCGCGCCCACGTCCACGGTGAACCCCGTCTGGGCGTCCGGCTCCGACATATCATCGTTGGCAATCCAGACATTCAGCAGAAACACGCCGGACCGGTTATTGCCGCCGATGTCCTTAACCTGGATCGTCATGCTGCCGGTGTCGTCCGTATCGTCAACACCCGTAAACGCGAGATATAGGAGCATGTCCTGGAGCTCCGCGGCAGACGCACCATACAGGACGTGCAGCATCGCCCGGCTTCGCATGTCCGTCATATCCACAAAATCATAGAGGCCGCTAGTCGTGGCGACGGACGCGGACCCCGTCTTGATTGTCGCCAGGGGGATGTGCGGCGTGGTGCCCTCATCGGGGAACCCCGTCTGGTTTACCGTGAGGGCTCCGGCGGCGGTCAGATAGATGTAATTCGTTGCGTCGTCAACCAGGGCCTGGGCCGCCGCCCCGGCATAGTTGACTTCCGCCGTCCCGTTCATGTACGTCCCGGCCCGGACGCCGAAGTCCAGGGGGTCACTGTCATCCTTGTAGACCTCACAGGCCGTCCCCGCGGCCAGGCCCTTGGCCAGGCGCCACCATAGTTCATTGATCTGCGCGTGAAAGGTCTGCCCCCCCGCGGTCACCGGGACGCGGACGCCCGGGGCCTGCGTGGTCCCGGACAGTGCCGCACACTCGCTAGTTGTGGGAAACTGCTCCGCCATGGTTCACCTCAATCATCGTCCGGGCTCCTGGTCCACGTTAAGGTCAGGACATCCGTTCCCTTGTCGTAGGCCAGCGCCGCTAGGTCTGTGGCCGGTCGCGGGGTCCCCGCAACCACAACCTCCACCTCCACGTCCGCCGGGGTTATATTGTTGCCGGCCCCATCCAGGCCGACAACGGCCACCTTGTAGGTTCCATCCGCCAGGGGCTTGGTGGTGTGTTCCAAAACCTGGGCACCGATCCCGTACCCGCCCATGCCATAGGGACACATTCCGTACCCGACACCCGCCACGCCGATCCCGTAGGGGCCCTCACCGTAGCCGCCGACGCCATAGCCGGCCTTCCCGGAATCGTCCGGCCAGGCTGGTATAGGTTTGTAATTCAAGGGTGTCTCATAGATGACATCCCCGGTCTGGTCATCCCCGTAAATATTGAATCGCCCATCCGGCGGAACCTCCTGGCACCGCGGCCACCTCAAATATATTCGTCCGTCTTGCGCGACAATACGCATTTCGTTATCCCGCCGGGTTCCCTGCCCGGACTGTCCAACGGCTGATGATCTTGCCGGCGGCTTCTGCCGCTCCCCTCAGAACAGCCTTGACCGATATTTCCACGTTGAGGATACGCACGTTGGTAAACACGATCCCGAGCGAATCAGTAATTGAAACCGCCGTCCCCACAAGGGCCTTCTCCGAGTCAATCTCCGCCTCTATATTCTCCGCCAGCGTCCCGCCGTTGGCCACCACATACTTAACCGTATCAATCACGGCGTCCGGTGCCCGCGTGCCGATGAGTCGATCCGTCTTATAGTTCTGGCCGGCCACCGCGGAAGATTCCAACACCAGGGCCGCCTTCTGTGGGCGGCCACGCATCACGTCAAACTCATTCTCTCCAATCTTCCTATTCGCCATGTTAATATCCCTGGTCCGGCGCGGCGGGTGGCTCACCCTTCGCGTTCGGATCTGGTGCCGTCGCCCCCTTCAGATTCTCCGCCGCGGCGTCCAGCTTTTCCGCAACAGGCTCAAAGATACTTCGCAGTAGAGGTTCAAGGTCAGGCTGCTTCTTGCCGGGGTCCAGGCCTATTTGCTTCCGGGCCTCCGCTTCGGTACCGCCGAACTCCTGCGCATACACGCCCGCAGGGCCCTTATACAGAGACGGCAACTTGGCGTGCAGAAACTCCTTGAAACTTGCAATGCCCCCGGCCATCCAGCGGTCAATGTCGCCGGTCTCCCTTGCTATGGCCTTGTTCCGGATGACTTCCCAGGCCAGCGACGTGTTGGCCTCTGATGCCCGTTTTGTTTTGACCTCCTCCTCCGTCCGCGCAACCTCATGGGCCAACCGCGTGATCTGGTCGGTGGCATACCCCCCCTTCCTTTTCGTGCCGATCAGATCAACACCCTTTCGCGTCTTGACCTGGAAATCGTCAACCATGGCTTGCAGCCCCTCAGGGTCTGCGAACAGATTTTTAGCGTATCCCGCCGCCCTCTCTCCAACCAGCGTCTTTAGTTCATCAACCTTATATTTTTTCCTCCTGTTCCGTCTAGACAGCTTCATTATCCGCTGATGAGCTGTATCAGTTTCCACAACCCCAGCCTCCGTCAGGAGTGTTTTTCGCCCCTCAAGCCCGCCTCCTTTGCCAAAGCCTTCCCGCAATAGTTCTTCCGCGTCGCCCGCCACCAGCATGACCTTCCGGTATAGCATCTTCATGGCCTGTGCCCCAAGTGCAGGCGTTCCTGTCTTGGCCGTCAGAACGCTATACGTCGCCGCCGCCGTCCGCGCATCAACATCTCCTAGCTTCCCCGCCTCCCAAACCTTCGGTCCCTGGGCGGCAACGTCCGCCGGCGCATGCACCGCGGCTTTGTCAATCAGGTGTTGACTGATGCTCCCCATCTCCTTCCCCGTCAGGTTCCGGTACATACCGCCCAGCTTGGCCTGGGTTGGCACCAGTTCCCCTATGGGAACATTCCCTATTTTCCTCTGGTTTATTAATGACGCCCCCATCTTCGCCCGCTGCTCGGGTGTTGCCCAGGCGGTCATTGATTCCAGCGCATACATGCCCTTGGCCAGCTCCGGGGCGGGGATGCCGGAGGCCCCCGCCAGCTTGCGAACCTTCGCCCGTGCCTTGGGGTCCTTGTAACGATCCCCCAAGAACAGGAGGTTTATAAACTCATCTGAGAATTCCTTAATTGCCGTCTTGCCCTTTTCGATATCCTGCTGAAAGAGCCTCCAGCCTCCCCTTGCCAATCTAATTGCCCCCTGCACACCTATCCACCCCGCAACCATACCTTTAAGGTCCTGCATTGCCCTTTGGCCGAGGCGCTGCATAGCCTGTCCGTGTTTTTTCGTGTGATGTGCCCCCCTCTTGGCCCCATCCTCCACCTTTTTCTGGACGTCCACCACCTTCAGGAAAGCAGCCACCGCCCTGCCCTCATCCGCCGTCATCCTGTAAACTACGTCGCCCATGGTCCGGTCTACTTTCTAATTTCCAGTGCCACCGCCAGGGTCAGCATCTCATCCCTGGCCCGGGCCGCCTCCTGGTCCGTTTCGGTTATCATTTCCATCATCCGAATATCCACCAGCGTCGGCCCGTAGCCCGGCAACAGGCCCCGCCGCCACAGGGCCGAGGTCATTGACCGCCGGCTCCGTTTTTTTTTCCATCCTCCGCCATGAGCTTCTCCATGCTTCCGATGTCCGCCAGGACCTTGCAGACCTTCACCACGTTGTCCGTGTCGAACAGTTCAAGGGCGCCCAGCTCGTAGACGCCCGCCCGGTAATTGGTCCTAATCGCCTCGGCCGCAATCTCCTTTGACCGGCTGTATGTTACCCCGGCCGGTTCGGCCGCCTCCTCCTCATTGCCCGCCGGCGGCGGGACGGGATTGCCCTGGTCATCAAACTCCGCCCCCGTGTATGAGTTGAACCATTCAATGGCCAGGTCAAAGAGCCCGCGATGGGCCGCCACAACCCTATGGACCTCCTCCCCCGTCTCGGGATCCAGGCCGAACCCCACCGGGAGGTTGGTGCCCCCATCGAAAAACCGGGCAATCGGAATATGCCAGAGATTCCCGTCCCCCAGGACGACGTCCGCCCCCTCAATGAATTCCTCCCGCCGCAAGTCCTCCGGGCCCGGGCGGTCCTCCTGGTCAAAGCCAATCCAGTACCTTTTCTCCGGGCCGGCCGGAAACCACATCTGCGCGGCCGGCACAATCCCCATCCCCCGCCTTGGCCCCCCGCCGGGTGTCATCACCACCCCGGGCTCGCCAGCCGGGCCCTTCTCGACCGGGGCAAATTCCACCCCGCCGGGGCCAACCACCTTCGCCAGTCCGATGTCGGCCAGGAGGTCCGGAGGTGCCGCCACCTGCCCCGGTACAAAATAGAGAAATTGTGCCATGACTCAGGTTCCCATTTTCCCCCGGTCCCGGCGCGCCGGGACACCGGGGTTAAATAAATCGTCGTTACTTCTTGCCGGCCCGCTTTCGCAGGAGGGCCAGGACGCCGGCGGCGTTGCCGGCGGTCACCTCCGCGGCCAGTTCGTCCAGGACTATCCCCTGGATCTCCTTGACCTGGGCGATAGACACCTTGACCTTGCCGCCCTCCTGGGCCTTCACCCGCTCGGCCAGCTTGTTCTGGTCGATCGGCCGGGCTATTGACTCCAGGTCCTCCGGGGGGACCGGGATCCCGGCCATCTCCGCCAGGGCCGCCTGGCCCACGCCAACCTGAATGACGGCCTCGCAAACGTCGGCGTTAATGAGTTCGAGCGCCGCGGCCTTGTCCAGGAGGTCATCGTTTGCGATTTCCTCCGCCATGCGGTTCACCACCTTGACCAGGTGGACCGCATCGTCGCGTACCCCGCGGGACGCGGTCTTGATCGGATGCTCCGGCTTTGTTGGTTGCGGGTTCATGGTTCCACCTTTCGGTTTTCGGTTAGGGGATTGTCGCGGTAGTGCTTAACGCGATTATCGGATTCGCCCCGCTGATAAACGGACGGATAGTCACTTCATCCCTGGCCTTGCTGCCCTGGCTGCCGCTACGGCCCTCCGGGATGACCTGGCCGAGGGTCCACGTGATTGATACGTGTTCGGCCACGTTGTCCGCAACAAACAGACCGCCAGCGGTGCGCTTGCGGAAGTATATGGCACCGGACAGGTCCGAACTCTCCGCACCTATCGCCCCCAGGACCGCAGCGTCCGGGGTGGTGATCTGCAGGGATGGTTCCCGGTTCATTACTGAGACCTGGGTGGGGAATACATGCTCCACCTCTACCTCCTCGGTTAGGCCGAAATTCCATTCGCCCGCGTCCACCGGCCGCGGCGTATCGTTTATAAGGAGCTTGCCAAACACGTACTTCTGGGCGATGCCGCCGCCGGCCGGCAGGGCCTGGTCAGGTGTCACGCTGACCGGACTGACAATCCCGTCGGATGCAATCGCCAACGTGTCAATCGTTAGGCCCACATCTGAACCGCCCTGCCAGGAAATCGTCCGGGGTATTATGAACGCTTTGGCAAACGCCACCTTGTCATGGGTGCTGCCGGCGGACCGGGTCCCATACGCCGCAAGGTGGGTGAAGTAGGCGGACACCGTTGTCGCCTCAACGCCGGAGAACCCGGCCGAGGCCAGCACCGTGGCCAGGTGCTTAGTGGTCAATGAGAATCGGGGCCGGGCCTGTTCAATGTTTGCATACGTGGGGTCCACCTCCCCGTCCGAGGCATCGACCGCCACCTGGAGGTCCGGGCTAAAGGATGAATCCGTTATACCGGCGATTGTCAGCGCCGGTGTTCCCACAACTACCAGTCCAATTGTTGTCCTATCGTCACCCATGGTTCCGTCTCCTATGCGGCCGCCACGGACCGCGTCTGTTTCAGCCGGTTAAAATCGTTCGTGGATTTCCGGTCTACGATCCTCCGCACCGCGTTGGCCTCGTTCTGGGTCGTCTGAACGACCTCCTTTCCCAGGTCGTGCTTCTTGGAGCTTGTCGCCTTCATGTGAACGTACCGCGGGCCCCTCATTCGCCCGGAAGCCTGGGCCTTGGTCTTGAGGGGGTTTAGACGGATCCCCCTGATGAGATGAGCCTTCATGTCCCCCGTGTAGACCAGGGGTTTCTGGTGCCCCTTTTCTCTGGCCTTGCGCATCATGTATTTCTTTTTGCGCTTCCCGTAGTGGTACCGCTTGCCCGCGTCCTGGTCGAAGTGCCGGGGGAGTGAAACCCGGTGCCACCACTCTATGGCCGTGGCCATCGCCCTGGAGATAATCCCCTTGGCCTCCCGCCCCTGGACCTTGGCGTCCCCTCTATAAATGATGTGCGTTGTAAGGTGCATCAATCTTCCCCCCAGTCAATCTGTACCTTGGTCTGGACCAGGTCCAGCTGGCCGGCGTCGACCTTCTCCGGTGCCATCCTGGCGGTTGCCTCGGTGATATGCCAACGGACCACGTTGAGCTTCCCGCCGGTGCCCGCGTCCTGTTCCAGCTCCTCGAGTATCGCTCCCAGGGAATTGGCCGCGGTCATAATCGCGTCCTGGTCTGACAGATCCTCCCCGGCTATCTCCTCAACTATCACAGACAGGGTCCCGGAGTGTTGCCAGTAGTCCGCCGGCTCCGTGTCCGGTACCGCTGTCGCCCCCGGCTCAAAGGCAATCACCACCAGGGGCCGGTCGCCCTCCCGGGCGGTCCGGTACTCGGCATCCGTCTGGCTTGTGGTCTGGGCCGGATCATCGAAATAGATAGTGTAGGTGTGGGCCTTGGCGGCCGCGGCGTCCACCTCACCCGTCCAGGTCTGGAAGGCCGAGAGGTTGGACAGGAGGTCCGCCAGGTGGTCCAGGGGTATGGCCAGGATGCCGGCAGGCGCCACCGCCATTAAGGCACCTCCACCCTGGCCCTGCCGCTGCCGGCCTGGCGAGTCCGGGCCTGACGGGCCACCCTCAGGCGTGCCAGTGTGGCGGACAATTCCTCCACCTCGACCACGCTCCAGGCGTAGGTGTCTATCGTCAGAGTATCCCCCTCGGCGGGATTGGCAACATCCGCAATCGCAATTGTCACGGTCATCTCCTGGTGACCATGTTCCGAATCCTCCATTTCACCGAGGCCGGGCCGCCCCACGGACAGCAGGGCCGAAATCTCGACGCCAGCCCCCCCGGCCGGTGTGTACGTAATCGTCTGGGCCAGGTCGCTTGTGTTCAGAAGCGTTTCCTGAATATCGCTGGCCAGCATGTCTCTCAGGGTTGTCATCACATTGCGGCCTTTGCCAGAGATACCAGCCAGTTCCCGACGCCACCGCCGGCGGCGGCGGCGGCCACTATCGCCCCACCGTAGGCCATGCCCTTAACAAGGGTAATTTTGTGGCCGTGGGGGCAGGAGTTGATATGCCCGTCCAGGGTTTTCTCCAGCGCCGCCTTGGCCAGGCTGTGCGCCGTCAGTTGTACCCATTCCCGATCTTCCGTACTGAGCGCCATCCCTGGCTCCTCTCTGGCCAGCAGGAACCCGGTGGCCCGCCGGCCGGTAACATCCCCGCCGCCGGCCCGGGCTATTCATCCGGGCCGGTGTCGGGAAGGCAAAACCATCCCTCAGGGAGATCCATGCGGCCGGCAACCGGCGTCCCGTTCTTGTCGACCACCCAGACCTTGACGTTGCGGACGGTCTGCCTGAGCTTCACCGGTTCGCCGGGCGGTACGTAGATGGTCCGGGTCCGCACGCAGCCGGAAAACGTCAGGAGGGTAACCAGCAGCACCGCCGCCCCTGCTCGGCCGACGGTTCCCCAGGTCTTGTGGATCCGTCCCTGCAGTCGCTTCCGCAGCTCCGGCCGCCTCATGGACTCCTCGGAGGTGGGCTCCGCGGCGTCCATCATGGCCGGGATAAAGGCCCTCAGGACCGCGGTCAGGATTTGTATGATCCACGCCATCAGTATTAACCCTTCGCCGCGTCGGCTACTTCAATGCGCCTGAAGATTCCATCTCCGCGTGGGTGACCTGGATCCCTTCTTTCAGGTTGGCCACCTCCTTGGGTGTCGGCTGCCGGCGCTTCACCTCCTCGAATACCTGGACCACATATCTCAGGGCTTCGTCCAGACGGGCCACGGCCTTGTTCTCCGTGTTGTCCGGGATCATTTTCTCCGCCCACTTCACCCCGGCAATAATTGTCCCTTGGTATTTCTGCCAGATCGGTTTCGCATATCGCAGATTCAGCAGAAACAGAAGGACGGCCGCCACCACGGCTATGCCAAAAGGCGAGTTCACGAAGGTCCACAGGCTTGTCCAAAAGTTCATAATGCCGTTCCTTTTGTTGCCGGCTTATGTCACCGGCGGGGTTAGGACGGCCGGCCGGCGGCTGCCGGGGAGGTCCCGGTTGCTCGGCGTCGATCGTCCGCGGGGCCATGCGTGGCCGGTTGTAGCCCGTCCACAGCTCATGGCCGTTATTGGTTTCCACCGTGTTCCCGGTGCCGTCGACCCTGACCATTGTTATGCTGCATCCGGCCATGGTCGTCCAGCACAGGACCAGGGTGACAACCGCCAGGCCCATCAGGATGTCCTTAATCCATCTCATAGCTTGCCCTTTCTGTTGGCCTTATTCGTGCCACCCGCCGCCGCCGGCGGGGTGTGTGGTAAACGGGGCTAGGGGCAAGCCAGCGGACTCCATTCCGGAGCTTGCCCCAGCCACCGCTCAGTTCAACTCAGCCGCCATTAGCTGGCGGCGTCGAGGTCCATCAGGTAGCCGGCGAAGGGCGCCTGGACCAGCTCATCGGTGAACTGCCGGGCCCGGACTACCTCGCTGTCGATTGCCGGATCGAGGTATGTCTCGATCGTTATGGTATCGGGCATGGCCTCCGTCCAGCGTATCTGCCGCCCGAGGCAGAGCGTCTGTCGCGGGGCCTTCGGTCCCGGAGCGAGGAGGGCCAGCATCCCGTACCGGCTCGGCCACATCTGGCTGAAGCTTTGCGTCTGTCCCTCGTCCGCCGAGTCGTAGCTCGAGCGGCCGATCAGTATCTCCTTAACATCGAGATACTGCTGGACGACGTTTTGCCGGATCGCCTCCGGACCGGTAATCCCGGAATTCCACGCCTGCATCCGGGTCAGGACTTCGGCGCTGTTCCGCAGCGCCTGCCACTTCGTGCGCGGAAGGACCAGGCTTAGCTGATTCCGCCCGACCGCCAACTGATCCTCGAGGACGTTCGCCCCCGCGTCTATGTCCGCCAGCGGCGTGCTGGTGGCCACCGTGTCCCAGTCCACCGCCACGTTGGTCGCCGTAAACGTGCTGGTGTTCATAACGGCGTCGGCCACCCGCTTCTCGCTGGCGAGCGCCACAATAAAGTCCGCCCCGATCGCCGACTCCTCGAGGTAGTCGATGACCGCCGCGTACTTCGCCGCTTCCTTCTGGTCGACGGGTATCTCGTGCGCGTTCTCTACGCAGTCGAAGGTCCCCTTATCCCAGGTCCAGCCGGACCGGCTGAACCCGGTACCCGCCGTCCGGGCCGTTTCGACGAGCTTACGGAAGTTCTCCTTCGACATCAGCGGGAAACCCGCCTCTGCGATTAGGCTCTCCCATACGGGCAGGACCCTCTGCCCGATAAACTGGTCGTTTATGGCGTACTCCGACCGGTACTCACGTACCGCCCCCGCCAGTTCGGGGCGGTAAGTAGCCGCTGATGCAAGATCGATTGGCATTTCAATACTCCTTTACAACCGCTTTCGTTTCGGAAATCCGTTTCCTTGTTACCGCTTCTCTACGTCCCAGCCCGGCTTAGCTGGCCGCGTGGAACCCTACCGCCGCGAGCTGCGCCAGGAGCGAATCGATAGCGGCGTTGTTCGCGTCGATAGCCGTTTTCAGCGCTACCACGTCGTCGACCGTCGCCTCTATCGTGGTGTTATTCGCCACGATAGCCGCCTGAGCGCTTGTAAGATCCGTTACGCTCTTATCGATCTCCGCCTTGTTGGCATCGACAGCGGTTTTTAGCGCGGCCGCGTCGTCGACCGTCGCCTCTATCGTGGTATTGTTCGCCGCGATAGCCGCCTGCGCACTGGTAATATCCGTTACCAGCTTATCGACCTCGGCCTTATTGGCATCGACGGCGGTTTTCGCCGCGTCGAGATCGGCGATAATTGCGGCACCTTCAGCGGCAGAGGGATCCGTACTGTCGTTCCATGAATGCGTAAAGGTAATGCCAGCCATGGCCCCCGGAGTCCCGGCAGTAATCCCGGCAGCATCGGCGATCGGATCTACGCCAGTCTGCCCCGCACACGCGCCCGGGTTCCCCGCCGTAATCCCGGCAGCGTCGGCGATCGGATCTACGGCAGTCTGCCCCGCACACGCCGCCGGATCCGCGATATGCGCGTTTCCTACCCACGCCGAACCGTCGTAGAAGTAGAGTACGTCCTCCGCCTCTACGCGGGTTGCCATGCCTTCGGTAGGCGCGATAAACGTCCAGGACGCGTCCTGTTCGAGTATCGCTATCGAATCCTCTTGGCCGGCAAATACGCCGCTTGCCGCCGTGATAACGAGAATCCGATTCCCGGCGACTTCACTCCCGCCCGGAGTCGTAAGGCGGTCCAGTACCGACTCCTGCCAATCGACGCCAACGGCCCCGCCTCCGCCTATGCCGGACTCGGCGACCTCGATTGCCTCGATGATACTCCCCGATCCGCTGGCGGCCTCGAGCGCCTTAAAGACGGCCTCGCCGCTAACGGTTTCGGATACCTTCCCGGCGGCCGCGCCGTAGACCTTGGCGTTAATGGAAATCCCCCCCGCCGCCTCGACCTTGTACGTTCCGGCTCCTCCCTTAAGGAGTTTAACCGGTACCCTTGCGGTATCAGCCGCCCGCATCTGGGTAATCCCGTCGGCACCCTCGCCAGCGTCGGCGTAGACGACGGTTTTCTCCGTCGCGGCGCTGAGCCTGACGCGCCGCCACGGTTCTAACGCCTCGCCGGCGGTAAAGGTAACGACGCCCGTATCTTTTTGGCTGCTCATGGTATTGCTCCTTCTTCTGGTTTTGAGTAATCCGGGGCCGTCTCTGTCTGCATCTCTGCCGCAGCCGCCGGCCTACTTCTTCTGTCTGCGTTCCTTGTCCTGTTCCTTCAGCCAGGCCTCATGTCCCTCCGGGAATGTCTTGGACGCCTCGATCCGGGCCCGATGGTCCGCGACCCCGTCGTCCCCGGCCATGAGCTGCTTCACCATGGCCCCGTAGGTCTTCGGCTTGCCGTCGGCGTCCACGTCGTCCTCGGCCTTGGCCTGGGCCTGGGCCTCGCTCTCCTCATCGCTGGCCTGCAGATTGACAAACTTCTCCGAATCGATGCCCTGCCCCTCCAGGGCCTTGCACATCTTCGTCCAGTTTTCCTTCGCCCCGTCCCGCTGCCGGCAGGCCTCGTCAAAGGCCAGGGCCTTGCCGGCCTCGACCGTGAGCCCATCGGCGGTGGCCTTGGCGGCCTGGTCCGCGAAGTCGGCCCCCAGGGCGTCCTGGATGCCGGATATCCGCTCCCGCTCCGCTTCGGCGCCCAAGGCCCGGCCCTTGGCCTCCGCGGCCTCGGTGTCCACCACCGCGGCCGCCGGCGGTTTGGCCGCTTCGGCAGCCGCTATCTCTTCGGCGCTCTTGGTTTTTTCTTCGCTCATCGTTCCTGTTCCTTTCGTGTTGGAACCTTGTGAAAACCGCTCCTGGCCTGCGGCCACGGCGGCGATTAATGCTTCCTTGAACGTGACGATCTTGTCGACCAGGCCCCGTTTGCGGGCACCGTTACCGAGCCAGAACCGGCCGTTGGCCAGCTCCATCACCTGCTCGCGAGGCATCTCCCGTCCTGCGGCCACGGCGTCCACGAACAGCTCGTAGTAGCCGCGTATCTCGTCGCTAAGGATCTCGAGCTGCTCTTCGGTAACCTTCGTCCCGATCAGGCCGATGCCCTTCCATTTGCCGTGCTTGACGATGTGCGTCTTGACGCCTTCGGTCGCGTATCGCTCGGACCAATCGTCCAGATACGTATAGACCCCGATGCTGCCGACGGCGGCGGCGGCATTGGAGTAGACCGTCTGCGCCTGGCTGGCCAGGTAGTACGCGCCGCTGGCGCCCATATCCTCGATGAAGGCAAGGACCGGCTTCTCGGCCCGGGCGGCCAGGATGTTCCTGGCCAGATCGTCAATGCCGCTGACAGATCCGCCCGGTGAATCGACGTAGAGCAGGATGCTGCGCACGTCGTCCGAGCCCAGGGCCTTGTCCAGGTACTCCTGTATCTCGATGGTCGACGACCCTCGGCCGGTCGACGCGCGGCAGACGGTGCAGGAGTACTTGCTGATAAGGCCGTTGACGGGAATCACAGCCACGCCGTCCACCACGAACTCTTCCGTATAGTCGGGCTGTTTCCGATCGCCGCCGACGGCGACGGCGATCTCGTCGCCGGTGAGCTTGACGCCGGCGTTACGACGGGCCAGGACCTCGATCATCCGCCTGGCGGTCTTGGGTTCCAAGTACCAGGCCGTCTCATGGACGTAAGCCCACACGGCGCTGAGCTCCTGTTGCTGTTCCTTCTGCTTGCTCATTTACTTTTTTCTTTCCGGTCAGGCTCAATAAGCGACTTCGCTTCCAACTCAGTCCATAGGCTCGTGGAGATTCCCAGATCGTCCGCCATCTTCTTGGCCTCTGCTATCTCGGCCAGCACCTCCGGGTAGCTGCGCCCACGGGCGGCCACTATTTCCTGGGGAGACTTGAACGTCCCTTTGACGGCCTCCCGGTCTCCGACCACCTCCTTGACCGGATCGAGATAGGACCACCCAGGCGGCCGGAACCTGACCGCGTATGCATCCTCACGTGGGGTCAGAATATTTCGCGCGATCCCCTGGCCGATCCACCGCCTGTATACCGGCATGTCTACGTAGTCCGTCATGAACTTTTGCCAGCGGCGGAATGCCTTCTTCGCCTCCGCCAGGGCGGCCCGGGCCGCGCTGTAGTTCACCTCCGAGAAATCCAACAGGAGCAGAACCAGCGGCAGGCCGATGGAGGCCCCGATGAGCGTAAACGATGTTTTCAGATAGGTACCGAAGTTATCGCCCGGCCGTTTAGACTCGAACGCTCCCGCTTCCTCACCCGGGCCGAGGGTTAGAACGATCCCCCGGTCGACTTTCTGGAGAAAGTCCGTTCCGCCGGCGGCGTTAGACTCTTCCGTCTCTCCCGCCCTCGCCGTCCCCCTGGCCGCGGCCGTCTGCTCGTTTTCCAAAATCCAGATCGCCAAGCAGGAATTGATCCAGGCCGCCAGGGATTCCGAGTCCATGTAGCCGTCCACGCGGTCGAAGAAATCCATGGAGCTGGCCAGAACCGGCTTGCCGCGTGTCTGGCTCAGCCGATCCCGGTTGCCCGGGAACATTGCGTCGGCCGCCCGAATAAATCGCGCCTTCCGCAGCGTATCCACATATCCCCCATACTTGCGATCGGCCACCCAGTAGCCGCGCGCCTGTCCCTTCGCGCCGACCTCCACGCCGCTGACCACTTTACGTTTCGCCTTGGTGCGGGGTGTGACGAGTTGGTCGGCCTCGAACCCCTGCAGGCTGTCGCTGTTGGTATGTGCCAGCACGATGTCCCCGTCCACAAACACACTCCCGAGCACCGCCCGTCGCATATCGTTGTACGTCATCAGCCCTCGCACATCGGCGCCGGCTTGGCGGAGGCGGATGTAATCCTTCGCCGCGGCGTTCCATCCCTTGTCTTTCGTGGTGGGATCAAATTCCAGATCCGCCCCGAGGATGTTGTCCAGCGAGCGGCCGATCATCGCCTCCATGACGCAGGAGTTGGTCCGGTGGTGACGGCTGGTTTCGCGGAGCCTCTTAAGCCCGGGCGATGTCAGCATCTTGTCGGCCGACCCATCCGTCCCCATGTGGATTCGCCGCGTCCGCCCCCCGGAAACAATATCATGGCCCGAGCTGGCCATCGCCCGGGCCTGCATTCGCTTCAGCCCCCGGCCCGGGCTCACCGCCGATACAACGCCGTCGGCGAACTTGGCCAGACGTCCGAACCGCTCGTCCTTGTAGAGCTTCTCACGCCTGTCAGGTTTGCGATCCTTCGCCACGCTTGCCTTCCCTGGCTGTGTACTCAGGTCACCCTCTTACTCATATCCGCATACGTAAACCGGCTCCGCCTGCCGACGGCGACCTCAGACCGTAGCCGGTCCCGGTGTTTGAAAAGGTCCTCAAGGGTCATGTACTGGACGCTCATCCCGTCCCCGGAGTATTGGTCCACCGGCCGGCCGGCCAGGCGGGCCACAATTGCGGCGTCTATCAACACAAGGAGTTCTGCAGATGTCGCCATGCTCCCTTAATATTCGCCGCCGGCGGCGGCCGCGACAATGGGGCAAAGTCCAGATCTGGACCAAACGCGGAAAGATTTTTTCGAGGCTCATAACCCCCGTGACTTGCAGCATTTCCCGCACCCACCTACGGACCACCCGCCCCAAACCGGCGGAAGACTCCCCCCGAATATACACCCTCCGCCCTCAATTAGTTAAACAGAGGCCCGGAATGGGGGCCATGCCTCATTCTCCTGGCGTAACACACCGTCCTGTCACCCCAACACAAAGCAGGCTTCCCACGCCCAGCCCGCCGCACATAACGGTACAGGACGGCCATCCAGTTCTTGCCGTGACTCGCCGCCCGGTAAGCCCTCGCACGCGCCAGAGGGCGGAAAGGACGGCGGATGAGCCCAATCAGCCGGGCTGGTTGTTCCCACCGCCGACCAATGGCCACTTCCAGAATGTCAGATTGGTCTATCACAGCTCATCCTCCCCCCCGTGGATCCCCTCAAGTATTACTACCTTCCCATCCGGCTCCACCGTCGCCGCCGGCCAGACCACACCCTCCCCAGGTAAGTGTTCTTTCGGATCCGCCCCGTGCGCCAAGGCTACGTAACGGGCCTCGTAAACTTTGTGCGACCGGCCCCAGATCGTAAATGGTACCTTGTGGTATTCGGCTAACGTCTTCGCATCGTGGACCCCATCTATATAGTCTACGCGGATCGTCGCCACAATCTTCATAAACCTGCCCTTTCAGTTTCCTATCATACCGGCCGCCCCGGTGACCTGCTTCTATTCCTTTGGCTCCGCGGCCTCTGCGATCTCCACGGTTGCCGGAAACTCCAGGTGTGTCTGGCCGTCCAGGACGTGGCCAGCCGCCCTCTTGCCCCATTGCTTGAAGAAAAACGGGACGCCGGCGGCGTTGCACTGGTCCCTCAGGGACCGGGCCCAGTCCGGGTCCATCGGCCTGGCCCCGCCCCCTGACTCCCCGCCGCATATCACCCATCCGATCTGCTGCTTGAATCCGTACGGTTTCTCCGTCCTAGCCCGACATTCAATGTCTTTGGCAAGACTACTCGCACCATCGAATAGGGACACCCCACCCAGCATCGGCTCCACCGAAATAACCCGCACCGCCGCCGGCGTCGCCAGCAGCGCCGGGATCCGCTCCGCCGCCCGGGCCTGGTTCTCGGCCGTCACGCCCAGCCAGATATTGGCCGGCAGGCGGTCGCTATGGTTGGCCATCAGGACCTGCTCGACGGCCCAGCGCATCCGGACCGCCCGCTTGGTCAGGACCACGTAGGTATGACGGGGGGTCGCGGTCATCACGTCCATAGCCTTCGAGATGAATTCCAGGGTGACCGCTTGGTGGAATAGATCGTTCCACACCGCCCAGACAGTCGGCTTGCGGCGCTTGAGCGGGATCTCCAGCCGGTCTGGCATGATCCGGACCTGGCCGTTGAACTTTCCATCCGTCGTCAATCCGCTCAGCCGGTGCGTCCACCTGGCCGCACCTCTGGCCGACCAGCAGTGATCGCACGCCTCACTTACCGGCGTGCACCCGTCAACCAGGCTCCAGGGGCGTTCCCACCACAGGCCCTTCTCAATTCTCTCCGCCGACACCACCGCCGGCGGCGTATCCGATTTCGCCATCTCACCACCTACCTTCCGCCAAACGCGCCGGGCTACTCCGGCAGCGGTTCCCAATGGGAGTATCGATGCGCCCGCTTTCCCGCACACCGCAGCTTGCGCACCACGAATCCATCCGTCCGGGTTGTCCCTACCACGCGCACCGGCGAACTGCAGTACTTGCACAATGTCTTGCCGGCGATAAAGCCGCCGCCGTCGCCGCCGCGGGCCTTCGAGTCCAGCAGACCAATCAGGTCATCCTTCTTGGTCTTGCTGGTAAACGGCAGACCCTTGGCCGTGCACAGCTTCCGCAGTGCCGGGACCTTCAGTTTTCGCAGTTCAACCGGCGCGGGGATATTCCCCTCTGCCGCCGCCGGCGTCGCCTCCGCCTTCTTGGTCGACTTCCCTGTCTCTTCACTCATCGCATGATTCCTTTCAGTATTTCCACATCATCGTTGTCGTGTGTCCTTGACCCGCCACCTGCCGCCTCTGGCCGGTGGGGGACTGTCGGGATTAGGAATGCGGGCCACTCCCGCAATGTCCGCCAGGACCAGGCTCATCACGCCACAATCCCAGTGATGGTTGTGATAGTGCCCGCGCTTCAGGGCCCAGATTTGAGCCGTCCTCCCCCGCTTGGTCCGCGGCAGGGTCTTTTCCTCGCTGCACCACTGCCGGATGAAGGAATCCGGCACCCTCGCGTAGAGATGAATATAACCGCTGCCGGGCCGGTCGTTGGTCGTCATGTAGGCCAGGCGGTCCTTGTAGCTGCTGGGGTTGAACTCACACCGCCTCAACCCACTGTATCGCTTCGGCTTCGTGCTATGCGCCTGCCCCCGAGACACCCGCTTGAACCGGTGCATGTCCTTTGGCGGCACGGCGTCCTCACCCGTCATAGGTAGCAGGTTTGGAAAACCACAACCCCGGCAGAACGGGTACACCACCTCCGGGTGATACCGGCAGTCGATCGCCCCCCAGGACCACCGCAGGCTCTCCTTCGGATTCTCACGTAGCGGCCAGGTCCTGCCGAGCATTTCCGCAACCGCTCCCCAGTTGTCGATCTTGCCCGTATCCCCGGTTTCCACCCGGCCCGCGTATATCAACCACGCCTCGTACAGGTGCCCCCACCCCCACACCTGGCAGTAGACGTGGTCCATCTGGACGTCGAACGCGATCGTCAGCCGGTCGACCAGCTCGGGCACCACCCCCTCGTCGTACCGGTCCACGCGGCCGGCCAGCTGGGTCTCCGAGGTTCTGGTCTCGACCTCCTCCCAGGACTTCCCCATCCGATTATTGATCCAGTTCTGCAGCGGCGACAGGTTCCCGGCCTTCTGCGCCAATCTGGCCACGGCGAATTCTCGCACGAGATCCGTCAATCGGCCGGTTTTGGAAAGCTGAGTGTTCAGCATCAACCCGGAGACGTGGTAGCTTCGATGCGGCGGTTTCTTGCCAGCCCCGGGCCCGACTATCCACGCATCCGCGTCCCGGGCCCCCACGTCGTCCCAGCGGCCGCCGGCAAGGATGTGATCCAGCAGCCGCATTGAGTTTCGCGCCGGTGCCTTCTCTTCCTTCGTCCGGGGCTTTTCCGCCTCCACCCGGCAGCCGGCCGGGGCCCAGAGCCCCTCACAGATCCCTTCCCACCGCTGCCGATCGTCCGCCAGGGTAAAATTGCATTTCGGACAAACGTACCGGCTTGTCTTGGGGTCCCGGTAGGCATCCGGCTCGAGCATGTGCCCGTCGGCCCCCTTGTCGAATTTTACATTCTCCCAGACCGGGACGTGGAACTGCGAACACCTCGGACATCGCATCCAGTATTCCCGCTTGTCCCCCGCGTCGAACTCCCGGCTGATAAGGTTGCTTTGGAGCTTCGGGCTCGAGGTGACCAGGAGCTTCCAAAATGAAAACGTTCCCATTCTGTTCCTGATTTTGTTTATGGCGTCCGTTTCCCCGGGCAGCTCCCTGTACTCACCGACCTCGTCGCAGATTGCCTTGGCCACTGGCCTGTCGGCCATCGTTGCACTGGAGCCCGCCCACGCCAGGTACAGCAGCATGTCCCCAAAGTCCGTGGGTTCCCCTACGTTGAGGCGGGACACATCCCCGCCCAGCTTGTCCAGAAGCCGCGGCGAGGTCTCGAACATCGGGCGGACGCGTGTGGACACCCTTATCTTTGCATCATCCTCCGTCGGCATGCACACGATAAGAGGTGCCGGATCCTGGTCGACGGTCTGCCCCACAATATTGTTCGCCAACTCCGTCTTGCCAAATTGGGTTGGGCCCTGAACGGTGACCTGGTGGGTATCGTAGTCGTCAAACGCCGCGGCCGGCTCCACCAGGAAAACAACCTTCTCCCATTCCCAGGCCCCCGGGATTGCCGACGTCTTCGGCGACAGCCGCCGATACTTCTGGGCCCACTGGACCACGTTAAGCCTTACCCGAGGCTCCAAGGTGGCCAGCTCCTCCGGCTGCCACGGTAGAGGCGTCCAGGTCCTGGCCGCCGGCAATGTTGCAGACTCCGACAAGATCATTTCTCCGCCCCCCGTCGTGGTGCCCCTTCCGACAGTTCCACCTCCAACTCATGCAAAACCGCCTGCTGCTGCTTGCTCAGCTGCAGTTCCAGCGGCATCCCGATTATCTCACGCAGTACGTCGGCAAACTCCTTCTCGACCGACTGCCGTATCTTCGCCGCCGGCTGGCCCTGCAGAACCTCCGCCAATACCGCCGGCCTGCTGTAGGCCGCCCGGCGAAGCACCTGGTGGCGTGCCAGAAGCCCGAGGATCACATCCCCCCGCGGCAATAACTGCCCCCGCTTGGCCTCGTTTTCGATCCGCAGCTTCTCAATCCGTTCCCGCCGCAGCTGCTCTTCCGTGCTTGCACCCCCTCCGCCCCGGGCCGCCCTCGCCCCGAGCTGCCCCTCCCGCCACTTGATCACCGCCGGCAAATTCACCGACCGGTCCGCGTTCCTGGGCGCGCCCTTTTTCGTCCACTGACTTAGCGTTTCCCGGGTGGTGCCCAATGCCACCGTGGCCTGGCCGACAGGCAAGGCGGAAAAATCCGGCACTCGCTTTTCCCCGGCAACGTCCGCCGAGATCCGCCCCAGCAGCTCCCGCAACGCTGCGATGTTCGGCGCTTTCCGCGGGCCGTCATCCGTTTTCGCCGGAACGGCCTCACTGATCAGGGCCGCCGTCGCACTCCGTAGCAACCGCAACTGCAGCTGCCGCCGATGATCGCGGAGCTCCGTATCCGCCGCCAGCAGCCCCCGCAATTCCGCTGCGGACATTCCCAGGGCCGCCGCCGTCTCCTCGATCGACGCCCCGTACGATGCCGGCCCAACGCCGTAAAGTAGCCGTCCCCGGTCCCAGGCCACCGCCAGGTTCTTGCTCCCGCCAATTGCCTTGTTCAGGGCATCGGCAGAGGTACCCAAACCCGCCGCCACCTCAGCCATGCTGCCCCCATTGGCAGATAACGACCTCAGTTCCGCCACCGGGATTTTCAGCTGGCCCTTCCCCGCCTTCTTCCCCTTGGCAGACCTGCTCGCACCCTTCTTCCCCACCGCCGCCGGCGTTTTTCCAGCACCCTTCCGGGCGGTTTTTCTCCCCTTCGCAGGCCCGGCCGACACCTTCTTCGCCGCCGCCGGCGACGCCTTCTGTCGTCCTTTGCTAGCCGCTTTTTTACCCTTCGCAACTGTCATAAGCCCTTACAAACCCGACAATTACCGTGTCAGTCAGGAGCCCTAAAAAATTTTCATAAGTAGCCCCGGACCGCCATCGCCAAAACCGCGCTTTGAAATCTCCAGGAAGGACCCGCACGCATAAATCCCTTGTTTTCCCCTACCAAACGCACTTAGGAGGGGGTAGGCGGGGTAATCCAGAGGTCCATCCCCAGGGTGGTTGATCCTGTTAAATATCATACTGACAACACCTTACATCCCGGCAACAGGGCACCCGTGGCCCCTGCCTGACCCTCCGCCCTTGGCCTTCACCCCCGCCCAGGGACGGAGGATGTCCCGGGTGATCGGCCGTGATCCCATGCGCCCATCCGATACGTTGAAGTAGATCCCCGCCGTGGTCACCAGGTGGTCCACCAAGATCTGCCTGGTTATCGTAGCCGCCGCCAGTGCCGCCATTGCATTGACACCGAACCCCTGCAGGAGAAATGGCTGGTCCGCACAGCCGGCCCGGGTCCGAACCCGCCGGGCCTTCAGTACCGCCGGGCTTATTGCCGCCATGTCCGGGAGGGCCTTCACCTCCGCCCCTCTGTAGAAATCCCGGTATGCCCGCCCCAGCCGGTCCGGTTCATGCGTGGTGCCAATCACCGCCTGCCCGTGGTGGAGTTCATTGCCGACATCCAGCCAGAGGGTGGGCCTGGCCTCCGCCACCCGCCGCCGGCTAACCAGGGTATCCGTACACGTCACTGTCAGGGTTCCGTGCCGGTTGTCTCTGAGGTTCTCCGTGGTAATGTGCGAGGCCCGGGCCCCCACCTCCAGGCCGAACTGGCCGGCAAGTCTGAGCCCCAGGGCTTCGGCCTTGTTCATGCCCACCTCATGGGGTTGGAAGTTCTGCCGGGTGATGTTCTCCCGCTTGACCTTATCCCCGTCCCACAGTCGGAGGCGTACCCTCAGGCCGTGCCCGCGAATGAGCCTGGCCACATGCTCGGCGTAGATGCTCCCCGTCCCCCCGCACCCGATGACCTCCACGTCCGAAACGTCCCGGATGACCAGGGGACGCGTGGCCCTATGCCGTCTCAAGGATTTTGTCATACCTGCACACCTTCACCAGGTCCTTCAGGCTGACCTTGCCCCTGGTCCGCCGGACCATCTCCACCACGTTCCCGTATCGCTTCCGGGCCGCGGCCGTCAGAGGCTGGTCCAGCGCGTGGCCCGTAAACAGTGACCGGAAATATCCCCCCTCTAATGTCGCCGCCGGCGTTGCCTTGTTGAACGACCTCAGATTGATCCCACCCATGCACACCCGGCCGTCCCGGTAGCTGTTCGGCAGGGGGGGGACGTGCAGCTGAGTCCGCTCGGCCAGGGTCCCCCGGAAACACCACACCCGCGATATGTCCAGCCACCGCCGGCCCCGCGGGGTCCTGTCCGCTATCAGCTCGGCCAGGAGGTTGGGGACCTCGACCGCCAGGCGGTGGATCCGCTTGCCCACCTGGCACCGGATCGTTGTCCGCCTGGCCGGCCGTACCACCAGATACCTCTGGTGCCCGTCCGTGTCCTGCCCCACCGCCACAACCCCCGGCCATAGCTGCCACCACTGGGCTCGCTTGGCGGCCTTGGCCGCCAACAGGTGGATGATGTCCGCTGCCGTTACAAACCGCCGCCTGATGACCCCCGCCTCACCGTCCAGGCGGGGGTGAAGGGTCAGGACCATGTCCGTCTCAAAGATGTGGATCTCCGCCAGGAGCTTCTGGCGTTCCACATCCTGAGCCCGGCGGCGGGCCTTACGCCCGCGCCCTTGCCCGGACCCGGACCCTTTCCTTTTCCGCTTTGAGCTTCGGGTTTTTTTTGATCGCGCCATTAACGCCCTTCACAAAATCCAGCCACACCCTTTCGCAGTTCTCCCCCGCCGCCAGGACCAGGTCCGCCGTTCCGCGCTGCATCTCAATCGCCCCCTTGACCAGGTCCACCACCACCTGCCAGTCGTCGATCCCGCTGAGCTCGAGCATGCACTCGTTGGGGTCTGAGTAGAAAATCACATTGTTCCACTTCTTGACGGCCTCCACCGCCTTGACCCACATCTCCGGGAGGCCCTCCAGCTTCTTGGTCCGGACCATCCGGCCGAAGGCCCTGGCAACCGCCCCATCGTCCGCCCCCTCTTTCTTGCATATGTCCACGGCCTCCTCCGGCAGGGACCAGCCGTCCGTGGCCTTCCGCCAAGACGCGTTGTCCAATGCCTCCATCACCGGGGCCGCCTCCTCCAGCCGCTCGTAATCCCATATCGGGATCCAGACGGAGAACGCCCCCAGGTCATTGACCGGATCGCAGTCCCACCCCATACCGAACAGTTCCGACAACCAGCACCCGGTATCCTTTGCGGTCTGCTTGTTGAGACTGTCCAGGACCTCAAACTCCGCCAGGGGCCAGTTGCCCAGTCTCTCGGCCAGGTCCACCTTGACCTTTCGCCTGCGAAGCCACTTGACCGCCAACCGGACCAGGTGCTGGAAGTCACAATTCGCCTCGATGCCTTCAGCCGGCGGCGGCCGCGGAGGCCTGGAGTCCTCCAGCCGGACCGGCCGCTTGCCACGGCGGAGAGCCGCCGGCCCCAGGTCCGTCCATCTCAGGTGCGTTATGCCGGCCGGTCCGCCGCCCGGATCCTCCCGGGGTGGAGTCCACTTCAGGAACTGGCCCACAGTGACCGGCCGGTCCGACACCCGGCGGTCCGGATCGTAGGCCGGCAACCTGGCCACCCCATCCGCCAACGCCGCCACAATGTCCTGGCCGGCAATCACCGCCTATCCCTTCCGCCCCAGGTTCACCTCGGCCCTATAATTGTCGGAGGCGTGTATCTTGCGAAGCTTGGCGTTGGCCAGTTCGGGCATCGCCGCCTTGAGGGCCTCGAAGGTCTGGGCCGCCGTGCAGCCCGTGGGCACAGGGTACCTCTTGCCGTTGTATTCAATGTGCATGGTCACTTTCCTTTCGCCGGTTTCTTCGCCGGCTTCTTGCCCGTGGCCTTCTTACCGGTCGCCTTGGTCTGCTGGACAATCGCCATCTCCACCGCCTTGGCCAAGCCCACACAGACCTGGACGTCCACCGCCACTGGCAACACCTCGACCTTGTCCCCCACCTTGACAGTCACCGCTGCGGACTTGATGACAGCCCGGGTACTCTTCCCGGCCCTGAGCTTGCCCGCCAGGGAGATAACCACTTTTACCGGCCGTACCGTCTCCGCCACCGATGGGACCACCAATTTCTCCGCAGCCATGGTCCCGTCGCCTCCACATGCCGCGGCCTGAGGGCATCCCGACGCGTCCGCCTTGCCCGCCTTTGCCGCCTTGGGCGTCTTTGCCTTCGCCGGCTTTTTCGCTGGCGGCTCCTCCATGCCCGGCAGCGGTTTGCCTATCTGGGCCCGGACCATCTCCCGCACTTCGGCTTCACCCAGGACCGGCCCGCCCACCGGCGCTATCGCCTCCGCCACCCGCGACCGATTGGCCTCCGGCAGCTGCAGCAGAAGGCTGGCCTGGTGCGTCGGCAGAGGACACTTGCTCCGGATCATCATGTCCTGGACCACATCCGAAAGCTTCAGCAGCCCGCGAAGCCGGCGGACCGTATCGACGCTGCAGCCGTCTTCGGCGGCGATGTCCTTATCCGTCATCCCGAGGCCCGCCAGTCGCTCCAGCGACCCCGCCCGCTCGATCACGTTCAGGTCCAACCGTTCGGCATTTTCGGCCCGGACCACCCTGGCCACCTGCAGGTCCGTCAGGCCGTTGTAGACCTTGCACTCCACCAGGTTCCGCTTGGCGTTTATCGCCGCCCGCAACCGCCTTTCCCCGGCCACCAGCTCGAGGCGGTTATGGTCCGTCTCGTTGAGGATGATCTCCTGGAGCTGGCCCAGGGACTCCATGGACGACGCCAAACCCAGCAGCGGAGCCCCCTCAAACGCCGTCCTGTCGTTCCGCCCGTCCATGATTGTGATCTCATCCGGCGGCATCTCCACGTGCCTCGCCGCCGGCAGCTTCTCCGTCTTCACATTCCTGGCCATTGCTCGGTTCCTTTCACTCGCTGTGGCGGCCCCGCTGGCGCTTGGCCGCCTTGACTGATTCCTTTGCTCTATCCCAGGGGCTGGAACTTCCCAGAACCCGGGCCATGTACTTGTCGATAATCCCCCACCAGACCGCCCCCGGCTTTCGCGGCTGATTGCTCCGGCCGGCGATTCCCTCCGCCACCTCCACCCCCTTGGTCATCAGCTCCTGCATTGCCACCTTGCTGCAGCCGGCCTCGAGCGCCGCCCACCAGGCCGTTTCGAAAGACGCCTTCTGGCGGTCGTAGTCCGCGGACCTGGCCAGCCCCATCTTCACCGCCACGGCCTGTGAGAATGCCTTGGCCGCCGCCGGCGTTGCCATGTTCGACACACCCGCGGCATGGCCCGAGCCTGCGGCACTGTTGCCGGTCCCCTGGCTATCCGACGAAGGTGGGGAAGAGGAATTTTCAGGTCCCTCTCCCTCCACCCTGTCGGTTTCCTGCGGCTCTTGTGA
>SDBT01000970.1_pt1 | contig 48480 bp, 39 predicted proteins | sample 2277101 | NCBI WGS metagenome assembly SDBT01 (sample SAMN10404973, study PRJNA504765) | marine sediment metagenome | isolation source: marine sediment core GS10_PC15, 103 cmbsf | place: Arctic Ocean: Southern Knipovich Ridge | collected 2010 | reverse complement strand
AGAAGCGCAGGGTTTTTCGGCTGCAACGGGCGTCCATGTGCCGGATCGTACCGTTGTTCCGTTCCACATATGACGTATTGATCATACGGCTCACCGGTGATTTTTCCAATATGCGCTCGACTTCCTCAGGGTCGCCAAAGACGACCTTGCGGCTCACATTGACCACTCGATACTTCTTGTACTGCTTGACCACCTGGACGTAGAGCAGGTCTTCGGGTGGCACGAGCTTTGGCCCCGGCGGTCTGCCTGGACCAGGCTTACGTGGCGGGCAAACCATTTTACCGTACACTTGGAGCAAGGCATTTGCGTACTGGTCCAGCTGGTCGGAGGAGAAAAGCCTCGGCATGCGGGTGGTGACACGCTTCACCTCTTCCAGAAGGTTTACCGCGTGAGGAAGCGTCCGCTTGCCGACAACGTAGGCGAGGACAACTTTGTTGACAGCATCGAAAGCGACCCAGATCCAGGCGTCACCCAACTTGCCTAGCAGCTTCTCGATGGGATTGAGGTTCTTCTCCTTCTTGCCAACGAAGGACCACATCTCATCGAGCTGGCACTCGGAGACGTCGACGTTTACAAGAAAGACGCGTTGGACTTTGGCCACGTGGTCGGCTGCCTTGTAGAGGACATGCAGAACGGTCTTCTTGTCCACGTCCTGGATTCGAGCCGTGGCGTTGATTCCCACGCTTTCGGCCAGAGATATGGCGATGGTTTCAAAGGTGCGGTCGGGCAGGTGCGTGTGATGAAAGGCTGTGTACCGCCGGGCGCTTGTCCCCGAAAGCCCCGAAGAGAGGAGCACGTGTTCAGGGTCGATGAAGATGCCGGCGAGCCCGTGAGCGAGCAAGGTGTCCATCAGAAGTTTGTGGCATCGGGCACGTCGGTCCAGCACAGCCTTGCGCGCCTTCTCGTACAATGCCTGGGGGCGGTCCTCGTTATCGATGAAATGGCGGTGACGATACTGCCTTCCATCAACAGACAGGGTGAGGGTCAGCGGCTTCGATGAAGCCCCCTTTTTCCAAGTCCAGCCTTCTCGACTATTCTCTCGACGGTCCTGCGTGAGCAGTCCACCTTGAAGTTGTGCTGGATCTCCCTGCGCAGATCTTCACCGGAGAGCGATGACTCCTGGATCTTTCGGGTCACGATGAAGTTGACGATTTCCTGGTTGAGGGCGATGAGCGGACGACGTCCCATACGGGAGCCGAGGAGGGAGACGAATCCGCGTTTCATGAAGCGGCGTTCGAGCTGGTAGAAATATTCTCTTGAGAATCCAAACTGCATGCAGGCCTTCGTGACCGACGAGTCTCCTCCCCTTGCGGTGCGCAGCATCTCGTAGCGGACCTGCGGCAAGTCAAGTGGGTCGAAGAAGCTGTGGCTGAGGCTCTGGAAGAGGGGATGAGTGACCTTGTCCGGTCTTGGATTGAGTAACTCTTCGTTTTCAAGGAACTTTTTCTTCGGAGTGCTCATGACTGTGTCCTCGGTTCGATATCGAACTCGTGGTCACAGTAGCAGAGCCGAACGCGGATGTCAAGTACATCTGACGTTATTTTTCAGAAAAATGCCAGGTTTTGTGCAAAATACCTGCTTCGTCCGGCAATAAACGTCATATCTACTTGACATATCGGCGGTTGGGTACTTTATTCTGCTTCCGCCAACTCGGCGAAAAGTAAACAGAACCCGAGTCGTCCCTGGATCCTACTGCCGAGGAAAAGGTGTCAGCTATTCTCCCCCACTACCCGATTCTAGCGTTCCTCCGAAAGGCTGTGAAAAAATTCCCATTGAGCTTCTGCCATGGCTGTAGTAGCTGGTGTGGCCATGGCCGAGATGCCAATGCCCGTCCGCGAGTATCGGTTTGTGGTGGACCTGGGTGTGGTCGACTTGCCCGCCTTCCGCGAAGCTTTGGCCGCACTCGCGGGTGGTTTTACTGAGATCGCAACCGATAGGGGTACTCGTTATGTCGTTGGAATGAGGGGGCGCGGTGCAAAGGAGCGTCTGTTGAAGCTCCTGGCTATTTGGGCATCCAGGACGCGTGCGGGGAGGATCGAGATCGAAGATCGCTCCACCGTTCCGGACCGAGATGAGATCTACTTCCTGCTACCACTCAAACGCAACCCCGAGCCGGATGGGGGACCACGGCCTCCCCTTTTCACCAACGAGCAGCTAACAACACTACGCACGGAGCTTGCCCGCCGTTTTCATTTCCGTCCGGAAATGGCCCGGGTCTACGGGGAATGGCGAAACGACGTAGCTGATTTGGTTGTGCAGACGAATTTTTAAGTTGTGTTTGCACAACTTGCGAGGTAAGCTTGTGAAGAATATTTAGGTCTTCTTCTCGAAATGGGGTTTCCCATGCGCAAGGCATACATAGCACTCAACGGTGAAAGAATAGACCTTTCGGCCCTGAGCCCTGAGGAGAAAGCCTTCTTGGGTCGAATCGTAAAGGCGTACGAGAAGGGTGAGGCATACCCCAATTTCGTCAACAGGATTAATGCCCCGGGGTCGCTTTCCCTCCAGGGGAGTCAGTGGATTACTGAGAAAGTGGCTGCCTCAGCCATCTACAGGGTCTGTCAGGACTTGGCTGATCGGCTGGGTATTGCGCAAGGTTTCCTGGCCGTGGGGGAAAACAGCTCAGTGGAAGACACAGGCTTCATCGAGCAGGAGGAGCCCAGATATGTCTCCAGCGACGAGGCCGCCAAGCTGATAGGCGTTACAGCGGAGGCCATCCGCAAGGCGATCCGCGAGAAGCGTCTCCCTGCAAGGCGGGTGGGTCGCACCTACCTGATAAGTCGCCAGGCGGTGGACGGGTATGCTGCCCGGTCGGGCAGGCAACTCCAAGCCAGCGGAACCTATGATTGAGCGGGTTGGAGGGACAAGCCGGTGGGTGCGGATCACTCCCTGGCCCTGACCTTCCAGGCGGAGGCGGCCAGGAGCATCGAGAGTGCGGCGGCGGCGGTCCAGAAGGCGAAGGCGCTGTCGAAGGAGTAGGTCGTCCGGCCGGCCTCGACTTGCTTTGTGGCGTCGATCAGGAGGCCCGAAATGATGTCCTGGAGGCCCGCGCCCAGGTAGGCGACCAGGCCGACCACGCCCATGGCCGCGCCGGTGGCCTTCTCGGAGGCGATGTCGATCGCCATCAGGCCGCCCAGGAAGACCAGCAGCCCGCCGGTGGCGAAGCCGAACATGGACATGGCCACCGCGGCCGTCCAGAAGTCCTTTTCCGGGACCAGGTAGAGGAATACCAGCGAGCCAACCTGCAAAATGCCGTATAGCAGGGTGGGCCAGTTGCGTCGCGCGCCGAAGAGCCTGTCCGAGATGATCCCCGAGGCGGCCGAGCCCACGAACCCGGCGAACGGAGCGGTCGCGGCCACCAGGCTGGCGTCCATCAGGTCGTGGCCCTTGGCCGACTGCAGGAACCAGATCGACCAGTTGTTGATCCCGTAGCGCGCCACGTACATCAGGGCGTTGCTGAAGCCCAGCACCCAGATCCAGGGGTTCTTGAGCACTTCGAACTGGCGGCGGCTCACCGACCGGGGCTGCTCGACGCGCCGGGGCGGGTGGTCGTTCCTGTACTCGGACACCGGCGGCAGCCCCAGGGTCTGGGGCCGGTCGGAAAGGGTGCGGAGTATCACCAGGGCGGCCAGCACGCACAGCGCGCCCGGGGCCCAGAAGCCGGCCTGCCAGTTCAGGGTCGAGACCACCCAGGCAGTGCCGGCGAAGGTGATCCCCTCACCGATGCAGTGGCTGGTGGACCAGATGCCGTAGCGCGAGCCGCGCTCGGAGTGGGAGAACCACTGGGTCATGGAGACCACTGACGGGGCCGAGCCCATGGACTGGAACCAGCCGTTCATGCCCCAGAGCACCAGGAACACCCAGAACCCGGAGGTGAATCCCAGGACCAGGTTGATCAGGGCCGAGACCATCAGGCCGGTGGCCATGAATCGCCTGATGTTGGCCCGGTCGGCCAGGAAGCCGTTGGTCAGCCGTCCGAAGGCGTAGATGAGCAGCAGGGCCGAGCCGATGGTGCCCAGCTGGGCCGGGGTGAAGACGTTTCCGCTGACCAGCGGCTCCTTGACCACGCTCAGGCTGAGCCGGGTGGTGTAGAACAGGCCGTAGCCGATGGTCAGGGTCAGGAACACGCTCCAGCGCCGTGCTTTGTAGGCCTTTTGAATTTGGCGCGGGTCGTCGGAAAAGGGGGGGCGATCTGTGCCGGTGCGGTAGAAGTTCAGTAGCCTGGTCAGCATGCCTGGCGCATACCATACGTGCATCTGACCGCCACCGTCAACCTGAGGAGCTCAGGGTCTGGTGCGCTCGCCGCGGACCATGTGGCCGTCGCGGTACTCGTACTCGCCGATCTGCTCGCCGGCCTCGTCATAGTCGTGCCAGGTGCCGGCCCGCTGGCCCAGGCGGTACTCGCCCGCGCGCTTGAGCCGGCCGTTTTCGTGCCGGACGGTCCAGCGGCCGTGCTCCTTGCCGTCGAGGTAGTCGCCCTCGGCCCAGCGTACTTCCGGCTCGGGGCCGTGGTAGCACGTCCAGCGGCCGGTCTTGCGGCCGCGGATCATCTCGCCCTGGCAGCGGCGGTTCCGTGCGTCCCAGGTGATCCAGGGGCCGGTCTTCTTCTCGCGCCTGAACGTGCCCTCGGCGATCTTGCGGCCGGTGGAGTCGAAGTAGACCCAGCGGCCGTGCTTGGAGTCGGCCCGGTACTGGCCTTCGGAGATCTTCTGGCCGTTCTCGTAGAAGGTCCAGTCGCCCTCCTGCCGGCCGTTTACGAACGGGCCGTGCTCCTTGATCCGGCCGCTGCGCAGCCAGATCCACCAGCGGCCGTGCTTGCGGCCCCTGTGAAAGGCGCCCGCGGCCTTCTTGTTGCCGTTGGCCCAGAAGGCCTCGAACGGTCCGTGCCAGTCGCCGTCCGCGTCCACGCAGCCCTCAGCGTGGCCGTACCAGAACGGCCGGCGCTCGGCCCGGGAGCCGGCCTCGCAGCCCAGCCGGCGGGCGAGCTCCGCGCGCTGGGCGTCGGTCAGCTCCTCGTGGCAAGCGACGCAGGTCAGTGCCGCGACCACGGAGCAGGCGACCATGGTCCTCGGTGTCATGACCAAAGCATAACCGGTCCACGGCCGGGGGCAAAACCGGATTTGGATCCGCCCGGCGTGCTGGGATAGTATCGGCTCACATGGGCGCTGTTCGGGCATGTGCAATCGCCGCGCTGCTGGTCCTTCCGGCTTCAGCGGGAGCCGGCGAGATTCCGGCGGATCCCCTGGCGCCGATCCTGGTGCAGGCGCAGGCGCGCAAGGTGGTCCGGGAGTTCAGGCAAGGCCGCTACTCCAGGGCGGCCGTGGTGGCGACCGCTGCCTTGAATTCGGAAAAACTCGCGGAGCAGGAGAGGTGTGCGCTGCGGTTCCTGCGGGCCCTGGCCCGGATCCGCGCAGGGCTCCGGCCGGACGAGGCCGACCTGGTGCAGGCCATCGGCTCGAAGTCGCTGCCGGGGCTTCGCTCGCACGCGGCCTGGTACCTGGGCAAGCGGCTGTGGGATCGAGGCCGGGCCGCGGGCGACAGGAAGGCCTGGGAACTGGCCGGGCCGTACTTCGAGCGGGTGGGTTTTCCCGGGCGCTTCGGGCTGGAGGCGCGCTCGCGGATGGTGCGCGGCATGCTGGCCTGCGGACAGATGGAGCAGGCCTGCCGGCTGGCCGAGCGCACGGCAACAGCGGTCTATCGCCGCTTCGGCGAGGCCCGGGCGGTGCTGGCGCTGGCATCCTGCCGCGAACGGGTCGGTTGGGCCCTGGCGCGCGCGGGCGAGCGCAAGAAGGCGAAAAAAACCCTGCGCCGGGCGGCCGGGCTTTTCCGGCAGGTGGCCGTGCTGTGGCCCGACCGCTGGGCCGGACCGATAGCGGACAAGAGCCGCAAGCGGCTGGCCAAGGCCGGCTACAAGCCGTGTCGGCCGGACCCGGAGCCCTTGCTGCGCAGGGCCAGGGACATCGTCGAGCGGCCCATGGGCCTGCGCGACCGCCGGCGGCTGTGGCGGGTGCGCACCCTGTTGCCCTGGAACCTCAAAGGTCCGGCCGGCGCCGAGGTTGAGTTGCTGTGGGCCGAGCTGTGCATGCGCCACCGCCGGTTCAAGCGCTCCTGGCGCTCGGCCGCCCGGGTCAAGCGGCTGGCGCCCAGCCCTGAGTTGCGGGCGCGGGCCGCGCTGTTGCTCGGCCGGCTCACGGCCCGGCGGCGGTCGCTGGCAGCCGTGGCGGAGTATCTGAACCTGGTCAAGCGCTGGCCCGGAACCTCCTCGGCCGCCCCGGCCCTGTACGAGGCGGCCGAGATCAGCCGGCGCTACGGCAGAGCCCAAAGGGCGAAAAAGCTATTCGTCCACTGCGCCGCGGACTACGACGGACAGCCGGCCGCGGACCTCTGCCGCTGGGGCCTGGCCTGGGTGGCCTTTCGGGCCGGCAAACCGAAAAAGGCGCTCGAGTGGCTCGAGCCCCTGTGCGAACGGGACGAGATCGAGGACGTGGATCTCGAGGCCTTCAAGTTGCGCGAGCGGGCCGGGTACTGGCAGGCGCGCATCCACGAGCAACTGGGCCACAAGGACCAGGCGGTTGCGGGCTACCTGAAGGTGGTCGACGACCTTCCTTTTTCCTACTACGCGCTGATGGCCTTCGAAAGGCTCTGCGAGATCGGGCACTGCCCCGAGCTGGCGCCAGGCCCGGCCTCGCCGGGCCCGACATTGCCCGACGCCCTGCACCCCGAGGTGGCCGCGGCCCTGGTGTACTTCCGCATGGGCCTTGTGCGCGAGGCCCGCAACACCCTGATGACCCTGCGCCGGGACGACCTGGTGCGCCCTGTCGACCGGCGCTGGGCCAGCCTGCTGCGGCAGGAGATGGGCGACTTCAGCCGCTCCCACAGGCTGGCGCCCGTGCCGCGCGACATGGGCCTGCCCGACTACCCAGGAGAGGGTTGGCGGATCGACGCGCGGCTGGCCTACCCGCGGGCGTTCGCCGAGCAGGTCGAGGGGCCGGCCCGCGCGCCAGAGGTCCCGGCCAACCTGCTGTACGCGCTCATCCGGGTGGAGAGCGGCTTCTGGCCCGAGGCCCGCTCGCCGGCCCTGGCCCGCGGCCTGACCCAGGTGATCACCAGGACCGCCTGGGCCATGGCCCGCAAGCTCAAGATCAGGCGCTTCCGCCGCTGGCGCCTGTACGAGCCCGAGATGGCCGTCAAGGTGGGCTCTACCTACATGGCCACCCTGCTGGATCGCTACGGCCACCCCGCCCTGGCCATCGCGGCCTACAACGCGGGCGAGCCCTCGGTGAACCGCTGGATGCGCAGGCGCGGCGACCTGCCGGTGGACGCCTTCATCGAAGAGATCCCCTACTCCGAGACCGCCCGCTACACCAAGAGGCTGCTCTCCTGGTGGGCCATCTATCGCATCCTGTACGAGCCCGGCGTGAACCGCCCGCTGGGCATGGATTTCGACCTGATGGATTGAGTCAACTTGAGCATGTTCGATTACTGAGCTAACATGTCGGCAAGAGATCAATCCATGAGAACAACGGCCAAGTTCTGTATGATCTTCCTCGCGCTGCTGCCGTGCCTGCCCGCCGGCGCCGGCGAGGAGCCGGTGCTGCTCTGGCGGCTGAAGTCGCTGGGCATCGACGCCGAGATCGCCGGACGGGTGTCTACGCTGCTGGCCAAGGAAATGGACAGGATCGAGGGGATCGAGCTGATCGGGAAGGAGCGGCTCGAGGCAGCCATCGACGAAAAGCCCGGGTTGGGGCTGTGCGGAGGGCAGACCGGGTGCCTGGTCGAGCTGGGCCGGGCGGTCGGCGCCCGGCGGGTGGTCTCCGGCGTGCTGGGCAGGCTGGGCGACGCCTTCTCGCTGGACCTGAAGATGGTGGACGTGGACCAGGGGGCCCAGGCCGCACGGATCGCTCAGACCTGGGGCGGCGGGGACGAGACCCTGATCGAGGTCATGCGCCAGGTGGCGACCCGCGCGCTCAGGCCCGGCGATTACCTGGGCAGGATCGCGCTCTCGGTCAACGTGGAGCAGGTCAAGGTCTACATCGACGGCGACTACGTGGGCCGCACCCGGCTTTCCGAACCGCTGGCGCTCGCGCCCGGCCGGCACGCGCTCAAGCTGGTCCGGGACGGCTACGAGGACGTGGAGCGCTTCGTGGACGTGGTCTTCGACCGCGAGCGGCTGGTCGCCATCCATCTGAAGGAGACGTCGATCCACGAGATGGTGGCCACGGTGCGCGCCCACAGGTGGTTCTCGGTGGGGCTCAAGGGAGGGCTGGTCACGAACATGGACGGCTTCCTGGCCCCCCAGTTGGACCTGGAGTTGGGCCTGCACCTGCCCTGGTGGTCGGGCCGCCTGGCCCTGGCGCTGCAGACCGGCGCCCGGGGCAGGGAGTTCGAGGGAAGGGCGGACGCGGGTGACACGGATCAGCGCCGGGTGGACGGCGGCCTGCTCGCCTGGGACCTGCAGCTGGTCCTGGTGGTGCGCCCCCTGCCGGGCTATACGTTCTCCCCGTTCGTGTCCGCGGGCGGAGGGCTGGCCCTGGTGTGGCAGAGTCTCGAGCCCGAGGGGTTCGAGGCGCAGGGCTTCCGCAGCCTGGTCTGGGTGCTCCAGGGGGGCGGCGGGCTCGAGTACCGCCTGGGGCCCGGCGCTGTGCTGCTCGAGGTCCGCTACCAGCACCTGCGCCTGGATGCGGACTCCGGGACGGGCGGCTTTCACGGCCTGCTGGGCGGTCTGGGCGTCGGGCTGGGATACCGTTTGATGTTGTAGGAGTCGATTTTGTTTCGCGCAATACATACAAGATATTCAAGAATGTTGCCAAGCGCCTTGTCGGCGGGTTTCTTGCTCGTGGCTTGCGACCAGAGCCCCGAGCTGAGGCCGCGGCCCGAGCGGGTGGCGCCCGCCCTGGTGGCAGCCGGTCAGGAGCGCTACGTGAGGATCGAGGGCTCGTTCGAGCCGCTCGTGCAGTGGGCGCCGGGGGATTCGCCCGAGGTGGACACCGGGCTCGAAGTGCGCTTCGGCGACTTCGAGGCTACCGAGGTGCGCCGGGAATCTGCCTCGGTGATCGTGGCCCGGATCCCTCCGATCGAGCGGCCCGGCTGCCTAGACGTGGTCGTGACCCGCGCGGACGGTCTTCAGGGCGTGCTGGCCGGGGGACTTTGCGTCGGCGAAGTGGAAAAGCCTCAGCTGCTCCACGGTTGCCGGGGCACCGAGTCCGGGGTGGCGTTGTGCGCAACCTCGTTCGAAGACGACTCGATCAGCGTGCTGGTCGAGGACGCTATGCCGGTGGAATTCCAGGACAGCGGCCTGTTCCAGACGGATTCGCTGCTGCCCGGATACGCCGTCTCCCCGGACGGAGAAGCGATCGCCTTCCTGCGCGACGTTTACGAGACCGGCAAGACCCGCAAGCTGATGTTCGGGCGCCTGGACGAGCCCTCCTGGGAAATCGAGCTGGCCTCAGCTCCCCAGCCGGACGACGACAAGAACCCCGCGAACGAGAGCCTGGACTACTCCGCCATCGGGTCGCTGGCCTTCTCGCCCGACGGGCGTTTCCTGGCCTACGTGCTTCACCAGCGCCAGTTGATGATCCAGACGGTGCCCGAGGATCCCGAGCAGGTGTCAGAGCCGCGGAAGCTCGCCAGCGTGCCCGAGAACTCCGGCCAGCGGCTGGTCTATCCCGACATCGACATCACCTCGAGCCTGGTGCTGTACACCTGGGTCCGTTCGGCGGCCCTGAAACAAGGCGTCGAGGACGCCGTGGCCATGTACGTGGTGCCCGTGGACGGCGGCCTGTCGCCGCGCAAGTTGCTCGAGCAGGAGAGCGACACGATAAAGAACGGCCCCGGCGTCTTCCACCCGGGCGGGGGCAGGGTGGTGTTCGTCTCCGACCGGCTCCAGATGCGCATCATGACCCCGTTCTGGTTCATGCTGGAGGTCATCAACCCCTACCAGCTCGACCTGGCCACCGGGGAGGTCACGCCCCTTACCCGGCCCACGGCAGGCTTCTGGACCGGCCGGCCCGCGGTCTCGCCCGACGGTCGCATCACCGCAAGCGTCGGCTTCATCGCGGACGAGACGTTCTCCGGCCTGGACCTGCTGGTGACCGACCTGGCCGCCGGCATGTACTCCAGGGTGGGCAGCGACGGATCCAGGTTCTGCTATCCTCCGAGCGATCTGTGCATCAGCGACACCGCGTACGGCTGCTGCACCGTGGTGGGCGAGGACGAGCGCTGCTGCTCGCAGAACGAACCCGAACATTGTCCCACCTGGGAGCTGGCGCCCGCCTTCAGCCCGGACAGCCGGATCCTGGCGGGCAACTTCTATACGGTGATATGGTACTGCTTCGACATCGATGGTAGTGGCTTCGGACAGTGGAACCTGGCAGCTCTGGATATCAACATCTACGTGGCCAGCCTGACGGACGGCGACCCGCCCTGGAGCACCCAGGTGCTCGATCGCGAGCTCTACAACCTGGAAAACTACTCGCTGGCGCCCGTCTTCCGGCAGCGGATCGAGGCCCCAGCGCCCTGACCCGGGTTACCGTTACCCGTCGTTCATGTTACAACCAGTTTACCCACCTGCCCGCCGGCCATCCGTATCATGAGGGGTAGAGACGAGGACACACGGAGGTGCCCGATGAAATCCAGTCCGATCGATCGCTGGCTCCTCGCAGCCCTGCTGGCCTGCGCGCCGGCGGTGTGCCTGGCGCAGTCGATCTCCCGGCCCGGGTCGTCCACTCACCCCCCGGTCCACTCGCGGGCCTGGTCGGCCAACGTGGTCCTGCCCCAGTCGCGGGCCTTCAACCCGCACCTGGCCGCCCCGGCCGCGGTGCAGATCGTCGAGGTCCGGGTCGGGGTGGTGGTGCTCGAGCAGGTGGCCACCACCACCATGGACATCCGGCTGCGCAACCCGGCCGGCGGGCTGCAGCAGGCCGAGCTGCTGGTGCCGGTGCCCGACGGCGCGGTGGTGCGCGGGTTCGATTTTCTAGGCAAGGCCGCGGAACCCACGGCCGAGCTGCTTCCCAAGGACGAGGCCCGGCGGATCTACAATGGCATCGTGGCTCGGGTGCGCGACCCGGCGCTGTTGGAGTTCGCCGGCTTCAACCTGATCCGCTCGAGCGTGTTCCCGGTCCCGGCCCGCGGCGAGCAGCAGGTCAGGCTGACCTACGAGCACCTGCTGCCGGCCGACGGCAACCGGGTGGACTACCTGCTGCCGCGCTCCGAGTCTCTGGACTACCGGGTGCCCTGGAGCATCTCGCTCAAGATCCGCGCCAAGCGGCCAATAGCCACGGTCTACTCCCCGTCCCACGAGATCGAGACCGTCCGCCGGGCCGAGGGCGAGCTACGCGTGCGGGTGGTCAACGCGGGCGACACGCCGGGTCCCTTTCGGATGTCCTACCTGGTGCATCAAGAAGGCCTCAGCGCCTCCCTGTTCGCCTACCCGGATCCCAAGACCGGCGGCGGATATTTTCTATTTTTTGCCGGGCTGCCTCCCCGGGCCGAGGCAAATCGAAAAAAGCCCGCCATCAAGCGCGAGGTCACCCTGGTGATCGACCGCTCGGGCAGCATGAACGGCGAGAAGATCCGGCAGGTGCGCTCCGCGGCTCTGCAGGTGCTGGCCGGGCTGGATCCCGGCGAGGCCTTCAACCTGATCGTCTACAACGAGGCCGTGGATCCGTTCTCGGAAAAGCCCGTCATCAAGACCGACAAGAACATGGCCGCCGCGCGGGCCTGGCTCGCCGGCGTCCGCTCGCGCGGGGGCACCAACATCCACGACGCGCTGTTCGAGGCGCTCAGGCCCGCGCCCACTAAGGGCATGCTGCCGATCGTGCTGTTCCTGACCGACGGGCTGCCAACCATCGGCCAGACCTCGGAGCGGGCCATCCGCCGGATGGTTACGAGGTCCAACAAGGCCGGCCGGCGGATCTTCACCTTTGGCGTGGGCGTGGACGTCAACACCCCGCTGCTGGACAAGATCGCCTCGTCCAGCCGGGCGTTCGCCACCTTCGTGCTGCCGGGCGAGGACGTGGAGGTCAAGGTATCCAAGGTGTTTCGCGGACTCAGCGGCCCAATCCTGGCCGACACCCGCCTGCGGGTGCTGGATAGAGACAAAAACCCGGCCCGCGGCCGAGTACGCGAGCTGCTGCCGGCCCGTCCGCCCGATCTGTTCGAGGGAGACCAGCTGGTGCTGCTGGGCCAGTACCTGGGCCAGGGGCACCTGACCTTCGAGCTTTCGGGCAACTTTCTGGGGCGCCGGCGCACATTCCGTTCGCGGGTGGACCTGTCGCGGGCCACGACCCGAAACGCCTTCGTGCCACGGCTGTGGGCCAGCCGCAAGATCGCAGACCTGGTGGACGCCATCCGCGCCTCGGGCGCTGACGCGGACCGGGCGGCCTTCGGCAAGGGCCGGGCCGTGGATCCGCGCTTCTCCGAGCTGGTCGAGGAGATCGTCAAGCTCTCGCTGGAGTTCGGGGTCCTGACGGAGTACACCGCGTTCCTGGCCCGCGAGGGCACCGACCTGGGCAGGCGCGACGAGGTCATGGCGCGCGCCAAGGCCAACTTCCAAACGCGCGCGGTGCAGACCCGCTCGGGCCTGTCCTCGGTCAACCAGGAGTTCAACCGCCAGGCCCAGGCCAGACAGATGGTGCTCAACCCGACCAACGCCTACTACGACGCCAACATGAACCGCGTGGCGGTGACCAGCGTGCAGCAGGTGGCCGACCGGGCCTTCTTCCGCCGCGGCCGGCAGTGGGTCGACAGCCGGCTGGTCGAGAGCCGAGCCCGGCCCGCGCGCGAGATCCGCTTCGGCTCGGACGAGTTCTGGAAGCTGGTGGACAGGCTGGTCCGCGAGGGCCGCCAGGGCTCGATCGCGTTCCGCGGCGACGTGCTTCTGGAGGTGGACGGAAAACCGGTCCTGATCCGCAACAGCGCCACACCCTGAGAGTGATTCGTACGTCGATGTGATAAATACCGATATGGAGGTGAAGAAAATGAAAACCGCGACAAAAACCCTGCCGATTCTTCTGGTCCTGGGCCTGGCCGTATCCGGCATCACGCCGGTAATGGCAAAAAGCGCCGCCAAACACAAAAGACCGCTGGTCCAGATGGCGATTCTGCTGGACACCAGCTCCAGCATGAACGGGCTGATAAACCAGGCCCGCTCCCAGCTGTGGAAGGTGGTCAACGAGTTCGTGGCCAGCAAGAAGGACGGCCAGCGGCCCGACATCCAGGTGGCCCTGTTCGAATACGGTAAGTCGAGCCTGGCCAAGAAGGGCGGGTACATCCGGCTGATCTCGGGGCTGACCACCGACCTGGACAAGATCTCGGAGGAGCTGTTCGCGCTACGGACCAACGGAGGCGACGAGTACTGCGGCCAGGTGATCGACGAGGCCACCCGCAGGCTCGAGTGGTCTCCCGACCGCGGCGCGTTCCGCGTGATCTTCATCGCCGGCAACGAGCCCTTCACCCAGGGGCCGGTGGACTTCCGCCGTGCCTGCAAGGCCGCCATCGAAAAGGGCATCACGGTCAACACCATCCACTGCGGCTCCGAGCAGGCCGGGGTGTCGGGCAAGTGGAAGGACGGGGCGCTCCTGGCCGACGGAACGTTCATGAATATCGATCAGAACCGCAAGGTGCGGCACATCGCCGCACCGCAGGACGGCAAGATCGCGCGGCTGGGAGCCGAGATCAACAGGACCTACGTGCCCTACGGCGCCGCTGGCCGCGAAGGAGTGGCCCGCCAGGAGGCCCAGGACATGAACGCGCGCTCGTCCGCCGGGGGCAGCATGATGAACCGGGCCGTGTTCAAGTCGTCGGCCAACTATCGAAATACCGACTGGGACCTGGTGGACGCGGTCGATGACGGGCGGGTCAAGCTTGCCGAGGTCGAGGAGAAGGCCCTGCCCGAGGACATGCGCAAGATGAGCCCGGCGGAGAGGAAGGCCCACCTCGAGACCCAGAAGAAGAAGCGCGCCGGGCTGCAGGAAAAGATCCGCGTGCTGAACGCCGAGCGCAGGAAGTACGTGGCCGAAAAGCGCCGCGAGATGTCCGACAAAGGCGGAGACACGCTGGATGCGGCCATGATAAAATCCGTCCGCACGCAGGCCAGCAAGAAAAACTTCAAGTTCGAGAATTGACCATGCCGCGCCGCAAGATCCTGGTGATAGAGGACGACCGTGCCATCCGGCAGGGCATCCTGGACGCGCTCGAGCTGCAGGGCTTCGAGACCCTGGCCGCGGCCGACGGAAAGACCGGCATGAAGGCGGCCCTGCGGCGCGAGTACGACCTGCTGCTGCTGGACCTGGTGCTTCCCGGGCCGGGGGGCCTTCAGATCCTCGAGGCCCTGCGCTCGGGCCGGCCCACCCAGCCGGTCATCATCCTGACCGCCCGGGGCGACGAGACCGACCGGGTGCGCGGCCTGCAGTTGGGCGCCGACGACTACGTGGTCAAGCCCTTCTCGATCAAGGAGCTGCTGGCGCGCATCGAGGCGGTCCTGCGCCGCTCGGCCGAGCGGCCCATCGACGTAGCCGAGGTGCGACTGCCCGACGGGGTCGCCGATCTGAAAAGCTGCGAGGTGCGCTTCGACGACGGCCAGACCGCCGAGCTGTCGGTCCGCGAGGCCGAGCTGCTGCGCTACCTGGCCACCAACCCCGGGCGGGTGATCTCCCGGGACGAGCTGCTCAACCGCGTCTGGGGGGTCAACCCCATGCGGGTCGAGACCCGCACGGTCGACGTGCACGTGGCCCGGCTGCGCGAGAAGCTGCGCGACGAGCCGTCCGAGCCGCGCCTGATCTTCACCGTGCGCGGCAAGGGCTACCGCTACGGCGAGGCCGAGTGACCTTCCGACCATGAACCGGCCGCTGTACATCTGGGCGGCCTTTGCCGCCTGCCTGGCCCTGGTGCTGGGCTCAATGGGGTTCGTCAGCCTGACCGTGATGCGGCTCGACTCGGACAGCGCCGCGGCCCGCAGGCAGGCGGCCCTGGAGGAGAACGTCCGGCTGGCCCTGTGGCGCATGGACTCGACCCTGTCGCCCCTGGTCGGGCGCGAGAACGCCCGGCCCGCCCACGCCTTCCGTGCCTTCTACCCGGCTCGGCGGGCGTACACCAAGATGTATGCCCTGCTCGATGCGGGCGATGTGCAGGTGCCCTCGCCCCTTTTGACCGAACGCTACCCGCACGTGAGGTTGCACTTCCAGTTCGCGCCCGGCGGTTCCCTGACCTCGCCCCAGGCCCCGGCGGGCAACATGCGCGACCTGGCCGAGAGCGGCTTCGCCTCCCACGAGGCCATCGTCCAGGCATCAGGTCAGCTGCGCGAGCTGGAAAGCCTGATAGACCGCGAGGCCCTGGTGAGCGCCGTGGGCGCCATCGAGCCTGCGCCGCTGGTCGCCCAGAAGGGGATCCGGCTCAACGCACCGCCCCAGGGAATGCAGATGCGGAATCTACCCGTTGCCCAGCAGGAATTGAGCGCCAACGAGTGGCAGGCCCGCTCCAGGACCGCCTTCCAGGCGGCCACCATCGCCAACGCGCCCAACGTGGACGTGGCTGCGACCGAGCTCAGGGCCGGCCTGATGCAGCCGATCTGGCAGGGCGGTGAGCTGCTCCTGGTCCGGCGGGCCGAGCTGGGCGGCAGGCGAGTGGTCCAGGGCTGCTGGCTGGACTGGCCGGCCATCCGCGCGGAGCTGCTCGCGGACGTTACGGACCTCCTGCCCGGGGCCGCCCTGGAGCCTCTCGTCCGGGCCGGCCAGGACAGGCAGGTGCGCAGACTGGCGGCCCTGCCGGTCGAGCTGATCCCCGGGGCCGTGGCCGAGCAGGCTCTCAGCGACCTGTCTCCCATCCAGATCTCTCTCCTGGTGGCCTGGGCCTTCGCCCTGCTGGCCGCATTCGCCGTGGGCGCGGTGCTGCGGGCCACCGTGAGGCTCAGCGAGCGGAGGGCCGCGTTCGTCTCGGCGGTCACCCACGAGCTGCGCACCCCGCTGACCACTTTCAGGATGTACACCGAGATGCTGGCAGAGGGCATGGTCACCGACGAGGCCAAGCTCCGGGACTATTACCAGACCCTGCACGCCGAGGCGGACCGGCTCGACCACCTGGTGCAGAACGTGCTCGCCTACGCCCGGCTGGAGAAGAACTCCGGCAGCGCCGGGCACGCGCAGGTCGCCCTGGCCGAGGTGCTCGACCGGGTCCAGGACCGCCTGGCCGAGCGCGCCCGCCAGCAGGACATGCAGCTTCTCGTCCAGGCCGACCCCGAGACCCTGGAAAGCCTGATCGAGGTGGACCCCGAGGCGATCGGTCGGATCCTGTTCAACCTGGTGGACAACGCCTGCAAGTATGCCGCCTCGGCTTCGGACCGCCGCATCCACATCGATGTAACCCGCTCCGCCAGGTCCATGGAAATCCACGTCCGCGACCACGGCCCCGGCGTGAACCCCGACCAGACCCGCGACCTGTTCCGCCCCTTTTCCAAGAGCGCCCAGGCCGCCGCCGAGACCGCCCCGGGCGTGGGCCTGGGCCTGGCCCTGAGTCGCCGGCTGGCCCGCAAGATGGGCGGGGACCTCGTCCTTCAGCCGGGCCAGGAGGACGGCGCCTGCTTCGTGCTCTCGCTCCTGAGAAAATAGTCCCGTCAGAGCCGTAGTCCGGTGTGTCGAGGACAAGGTGATTGACAGTCGGACCATAGTTGGTCATAATGACATAAAAGGAGATGACCATTATGACCAATACGCTCAGTGTTGCTGAGGCGAAGGCCAAGCTGTCGGAGATTCTCAACAGGGTGCGAGAAAGAGGAGAGCGGTATGTCATCCAGCGTCACGGTAAGCCCGTGGCAGCAGTCGTGCCCGTCGAGGACCTGCCGCTCGAGCATCGCTTGCAGGCCGATGACTGGCTCAACGCCTTTCTCGACCTCGGGCCGGATGGCGATGAGTTTGCGGACATACTCGATGAGATCGTAAGGGAACGCGCAGCAAATCCGCCACGTGATGTGGACCTGGGGGATGATTGAAATGCTCCTGCTCGACACCGACGCCATCAGCCACCTGGCGCGCGGGAAGACTCGAGGACAGCTGATGGACATACTGAGCGCAGTGCCTCCAGAGGACCGCTACACTTCGGCGGTGACCCTGGCCGAGTTGCTCTACGGGCTGGAGCGGAAGAAGCCCGGTCCAAAGCTGCGCCGGCGGCTGAAGCAAGTTATCGACCGGATTGCCATACTACCCTTTGAAGAGGAAGCGGCCAAGGTCTATGCGCGAATCCGTATCCAGTTGGAACGCGCAGGTGAGCCACTGGCTCACGAGGACATGCAGATCGCCTCCATTGCCATGTCCCGGGGCCTGCGCCTATTGACCGGGAATGTGCGGCATTTCAGTAGGATATCGGGCCTGCAGGTCGAAGGCTTTTGATCTCGCATGACGGAGATGCCGCACCGTGATTTCAGGAGGCGGTCTGTTGAGAATCGGTCGGAGATCGTTTTCGGGTTTGATTGTCGTCGCGATCATGGCGGCGGCACTGGCGGGGTTTTCCGGCTGCAGGATCGGGTACGAGGAGCGGAGAGATCCCTGCGACGATGTGACCTGCTCCGGCCATGGAGTCTGCGGGACCAGCATGGAGGGCGAAGAGCTGTGCCTGTGCGACGAGGGGTACGTCTCGTACGGGTTCGAGTGCCTGTGGTGGGACAGGGATCCCCTGTGCGCCTGGGAGAGCTGCTCCGGGCACGGCAAATGCGTCTACAGGGACAGCCAGCTCATCTGCCTGTGCGACCATGGCTACCACAACCCCCCGGAAGAGGTGATCGGATGCCTGCCCGACGCGCTTCCCTGCGAAGGGGAAGTCGACGGCACGCCGTGCGAGACCGAGCCCGGCGCGTTCTGCTCGGTGAGCGGCGTTTGCGAAGAACAACAGTGCCGGCCGGATTCGATCCCCTGCGACGACGACGACCCATGCACCACTGACTTCTGCGACGACGTGTACGACGCCTGCTCCAACATCCCGTTGCCCGAGGGCGGGGCGTGCGACGACGGCCTGTTCTGCACCGTGGGCGAGGTGTGCACCGACGGGGTGTGCGGAAACAGCGAGCCCAGGAACTGCCTGGACGAGGACCCGTGCACCACCGACACCTGCGACGAGGAGGCGGACACCTGCGTCAACGACCCGGATCCCGGGTGCCCGTAGCTGCACGGGCCTGGATCCCGAGGAGTGACAACCAAGCCCTTGCCCGGGCGACGTTCGTGAATCAGCTCAGCAGCACGGCCGCGAAGGACACGGCCGAGTGGGTGGGGGCCTCGTACCAGACGTCGTATTTCTGCACTTCGCCTTTTAGATCGGGCAGGGCGGTCAGCAGGCAGGCCAGCACGGGCAGGCCGCAGACGTGCCAGCGGTCTTGCACGCGCTTGCTCTCGGCCCAGAGCGTCTCTGCCGATCCGTTCTCGATCGCCTCGAGCAGGTTCTGGTCGTGGGCGCGGAATTTCAACTCGTATGTCGTGGCCGGGTGGTCGTGGCCGAACTTGGGGCCGACGTGTGAGAAATCCACCCCGGCGACTACCAGGGTGTGGTCGTCGGCGAGCTCCTGCAGGGCTTTTGCGAACTCGGCCACGGCGGGGATGTCGGCCGGTCGTTCGACCCGGTCGAGGTGTTCGCCAAGCGAGCCGAACAGGACCGGCACCACCGGCACCTCGGTGCCGAACAGGTGCTGGACGAACAGCACCTGGAACTCGATCGAGTGCTCGTCGCGGTGGACGAAGTCGCTCGCCGCGTGCTCGCCGCCGGCGGCGATCAGTCGCTCGGCCGCCTCGGGGTCGTTCGGCGAGGTGCCCAGCGGGGTCTGGTAGCGCTTGGTCGAGACCGAGAACGGGTGCTCGAGCATGTGGCCGGTGCCCAGCACGATCACCCGCTTGGGTTCGAGGTTCCTCGCGGGCGCGTAGGCGTGAGCGTAGACCGCCTGGCCGACCCGCAGGTCGATGTGCGGGGCCACCAGGGCGCGCGGCCGTTGTTGGGGTGGCTCGGCGTTCTCGGCCCTTTGCAGGATCTCGTCCAGGAAGGCCTGAAGCTCGGCCGGGTCGGCCGGGTAGGCATTGCCGGCGTTCGAGGCGGGGCGCACCTCGCGGCCGGTCCACTCGGCCTCGATCCCGGCCTTGAGCCCGAGGTAGCGCTCCGACTGCAACAGCAGCAGGTCGTCCAGCTCCGCTATGATGCGCTCCACGTCCTCCATGGTCACCAGCTGGCCGCCGCCGGCCCGGGTCAGCATGTGCTGCATATCGCGCCTGGTGTGCTGCCCGTCGAACAGCGGCAGGATTGCCAGCGCCTCGGGAGCCAGCAGCACCATCCCCTCGGAAAGGCCGAGCTGGTCGCGGACGGCGATCACCTGCCGGCCGTGGGACTGGGCCGGGATGAACTGGATGTCGTGGCGCACCTCTGGAAGGGGGTCGGACACGGTTCGGCCTCCTTGTGGATATGGCATCCTACCAGAACGCCCATAGATCGTACAGCACGTGCACCATGATGGTGCGGCGCATGTCGCGGAAGGAGTTGTAGTAGGCCTGGATGATCAGGCCGAAGACCAGCGCGGACAGCATGCCGGTCAGGCCCTGGCTCCAGTGCACGGCGGCGAACAGCAGCGCGCTCAGCAAGCTGGCCCAGGCGGGCGAGCCCAGCAGCTTCCCGAGGCGGGCGGTGACGAAGCCCCGGAAGATGATCTCCTCGAAGAAGCCGGCCGTCACCGCAGCGTAGACCACGACCAGCAAGTGCCAGGGCTCGTTCCCGGGGATGGTGAAGCTGAAGTGCCAGGTCTCGGGCAGCACGAACACGCCGAGCACGCGGCGCACGCCCAGACGGCAGACGGCCAGCAGCAGGAACGCCGGCCAGGTGGCCTGGAACAAGTCGGTCAGCCAGTTGGATCGCCCCAGCCTGTAGGCGCGCAGGTCGATCCAGCCCCTGCGGGTGTACCACCACAGCAGCAGCGAAAGTACGCCCGGGTAGACGACCAGGTCCACCAGCCACTGCCAGTGCCAGGCGACGCCGGACAGGCCGACGACCGCCGTGTCGTTGAGCAGCAGCGGCAGCAGCAGCACAATGATCGACCCGTCCGGGAACGCGACCCGATCCTGCAAGCCAGCGCCCATACCGGCCCTCGCCTCCATACCCATAGGATAAAGGCATCTTCCGGGGTGCGCCAATTTCTGACCGCTACCTTGTTATAAAAGGGGAACTGGCGTATTGATTTTCCTGGGAGGTGGACATGCGATCCCGGTTGCCCGAGTGGAAGGCGCTCGCCGAACACCGGCGAGAGATCGAGGGCGTGCATCTGCGCCAGTTATTCGCATCCGACCCCGGCCGGGCCGGGCGCTTCAGCCTGGAAGCAGCCGGCTGGCTGCTGGACTACTCCAAGAACCGCATCACCCAAAAGACCATGGACGGGCTCCTGGCCCTGGCGCGGGCCTGCTCCCTTGAGCGGGCCCGCGAAGCCATGTTCGCGGGCGAGCGCATCAACCGCACCGAGGACCGGCCGGTGCTGCACGTGGCGCTGCGCAACCGGGACGGCACGCCCATCCTGGTCAACGGCCGCGACGTCATGCCCGGGGTGGATACGGTGCTCGGGCAGATGGCCGACTTCGCCCGCCGTGTGCGTTCGGGCGGATGGCTCGGCCACACCGGCAAGCCCATACGCAACGTGGTCAACATCGGCATCGGCGGCTCGGACCTGGGCCCGGCCATGGCCACGGAGGCGCTGCGGAGCTACGCGGACCGCGACCTTACGGTGCGCTTCGTCTCCAACGTGGACGCCACCCACTTCGCCGAGCAGGTCCGCGACCTGGATCCGGAAGAGACTTTGTTCATCGTGGCCTCCAAGAGCTTCACCACCGCCGAGACCCTGACCAACGCCCGGACCGCTCGCGAGTGGCTGCTTGCGAAGCTTGCGGAGCCAAAAGCCGTGGCCCGCCACTTCGTGGCCCTGTCCACGGCCGCGGAAAAGGTCGCCGAGTTCGGCATCGACGCCGAGCACAACATGTTCCGCTTCTGGGACTGGGTGGGGGGCCGCTACTCGCTGTGCTCGGCCATCGGCCTGCCGCTCATGACCGCCATCGGCCCCGAGAATTTTTTCGATCTGCTCCAGGGTTTTTTCGATATGGACCGCCACTTCAAGACGGCGCCCCTGGAGAGGAACCTGCCGGTGGTCCTGGCGCTCCTCGGCGTGTGGTACATCGACTTCTTCGGGGCCGAGACGCACGCGGTGCTGCCCTACGACCAGTACCTGCGGCGCCTACCGGCCTACCTGCAGCAGGCCGACATGGAGTCCAACGGCAAGGGCGCCGACAAGTCGGGCCGCGCAGTGGACTACCCCACGGGTCCGGTGGTGTGGGGCGAGCCCGGCACCAACGGCCAGCACGCCTTCTTCCAACTCATCCACCAGGGCACCCGTCTGATCCCGGCCGACTTCATCGGGTTCATGCGCTCGCGCAATCCCATCGGCGATCACCACCACAAGCTGATGTCCAACTTCTTCGCCCAGACCGAGGCCCTGGCCTTCGGCATGACAGCCGAAGAGGCGGCGGCCGAGGGCGCTCCCGACGAGCTGATCCCCTACAGGACCTTCGCCGGCAACCGTCCCACCAACACCCTGCTGGCCGACGAGCTGACCCCGCACTCCCTGGGCGCACTTGTAGCGGCCTACGAGCACAAGATCTTCTGCCAAGGCGTGATCTGGGACGTGTACTCGTTCGACCAGTGGGGGGTGCAGCTCGGCAAGGTGCTGGCCGGCAGGATCCTGGCCGAGCTCAGCGCCGGCGACGAGCCCGAACTGACCCACGACGGCTCCACCAACGCGCTGATCCGGCGTTATTGGGAGCGCAGGCTTGACGTGGACTCCTAGATCTGGTCATTATAGTCAAGAGGAGGTGACCAGATGACCAGACGGATGGGGGTTGCCCATATCAAGGCCCACCTCGCCAAGGTGCTCAGGGAAGTGGAGAGTCGTGGCGAGCGAGTGATCATCGAACGTCGAGGCCAGGCCATCGCAGTCATCCAGCCCTACGACTCGGGACTGTTCCTCGTCGAACGGCACTGGGCCGAGGAGTTGGATGGAATCGCAGGCGACATCACCGACTTCAACGAGATCATGGAAGAGATCGTGATGTCCAGGCCGCCCGCTCTGCCCCGAGTCGTGGACTTCGACGAGGAGGAATAGAGGCGTGTACGTGTTCGACACGGACGTACTGAGTCTGCTCATGAAGGGGCGCCTGCCCGAGAAGGCACGGCGGAGACTGGCCGCCGTTCCCGTCGAACGGGCGCGAACCACAACGATCACCCTGGGCGAGTTGCATTACGGGGCGTTGCGCTCCTCGGCGGCTACCCGTTGGCTCGCTGCCATCGAGCGGGTAGTCGAGCATCTGGCCTGTCTCCCCTTTGATGCCGTCGCTGCCAGGCGCTACGCCGAATTCAGGGTCTACCTGGAGCGCAAGGGCCGTCGTCTCGACGACGCCGATCTGCGCATCGCCTCGATCTGCAGCGCCACCGACCAAATCCTGGTCTCGGGCAACTATCGTCATTTCTCTCGCATCCCCGGCCTGCGCTACGAGAACTGGCTGTGAATACAGTGTGGATCATGTGCCGGCGGGGAGAGGGTGCCGGGGGGAGGCGGTTTTCAGGGGCCGGGCGGAGGCGTGCAGGAACTGGTCGCGAGACAGGTGTCGTCCAGGATCTCGGTGCCCCGGGTGGCGAAGAAGCGGGCGACCAGGTTTACGAAGTAGGTGAACATGTCGAACTGGGGATCCGTGTTGATCGGGAATATGCCGTGCTGGCCACCCGGCTGCATGTAGGCGAAGCGGATGCCGGAGACGCCGGTTTCTGTCGGGACCTTGACGCGCAGCGCCTGATCCGGGGAGGGGCCCGGGGCGTCGAAGCCGTCGAGGCCCTCGTCCAGGTTGTCCGGGTCGAAGAGCACGTCGTGGTCCGGGAAGCGGCCGATGTGGGCCAGGCCCTCGTAGACGTGGTTGTCGATCAGCCAGTCGTTGGGGGTCATACCGTAGCGGTCATCCACCTCGAGGTGCTCGATCAGGCCGGCCGCGCGGCCCAGGGTGGCCTGGGTCCCGATGGGGACGTCCTGGTCGCCCACGCTGGCGACCTCCAGCAGGTTGGTGACCGTCTTGCCCTCGGGCTGGATGTCGAGCGGATCCAAAAAGTAGTGCGGGGCGTAGTTGGCCGGATCGGCCGGCTCGAGGATCAGCTGCAACAGGCCTATCATGCGGCGAAGGTCCGGAGTGCAACGGGCAAGACCGAACCCCTCGGCGGGCGTCTCAAGGGGCGCGCCCGCCGCATAGGTGGGCTCGTCGTTCTTGAAGAAGAAGACATCCTGTTCGTATGTGGTCAGGCGTTCGAGCAGAGAGCCTTCGGAATCGTAGAAGGCCACCTCGAACTCGTCGCCCAGGTCGGCCGCCATGGAGACCCGGAAACGGGGTCCTGGCTGCACGTGGGCCTCGTACTCCTCGCTCTTGGTGACGTTGGTGACCACCACCAAGTCGCCGGGCTGGAGGTCTCCGACCACGGCGATGTCCAGACGCTGGTCGAGCGTGCTCAAGGACACGTGCAGCGAGACCCGCATGCCGCCTTGAACGGGCTCACCAACCACCAGCGGCCCCATGGATCGCAGCATGACCGCGTTGCGAACGTTGCCCAACATTGTGCGTAGGCCCACGTCCGACAGGCCGCCTCCGCCCACGGTCGGGGCCGCGGCGATGATGTGCGGCTCGAGCGGGGACAGCACGGCCGAGGTGATCCCGCCCCCTGACTGGCCCCAGGCGAAGTATGGAACGTCAGGCCCGCCGGCGTCGACCTTGCCGTCGTAGTTGAAGTCGCCGGCCAAGTCGGGCTGCCCGTCGCCGTCCTGATCCAGGTCCCAGGTGCGCGAACCGTCGAAGGCGCGCAGCACCCGGACGAACTGGAAGTGGTCGGCCACGCTCTGGCGTACCACGTCCCGGGTGTGGAAGGCGTAGGCGGTCCAGTAGTCCCCGCCCGAGTCCAGGGAGCCGTCTCCGTCCAGGTCCCGGGCCCGGCCCTCGAGCAGGTCGCGGGCAAAGGGTCCGAAGCCGAAGGCCTCACCCACGGTGACGATGATGTCGGCCAGTTCGTCGTCCACCGGTATCCCGTGGCCCCAGGCCTCGATGCCCACGGTGGCCATGCCCTGGCGGGCCATGTAGCCGGCGAACCCGAGCGCCTCGGCCCGCATCGAGCTGTAGGAGTGGCAGTAGATCACCACCGGGAAGGGCGGCTTGTACCGGTCGGTCTCCTTGGGCACCGCCATGATGAAGCGCACGCGGTTGGGGGTGTAGCTTGCCGTACCGGCCTGGATGTCCACTTCCAGGTTCTCGCGGTGCAGGGCCTGCGGGTCCAGCCCCCCGTCCATGTCCGTGAGCATGAAGTCGGGGCTCGCGAACGAGCCGGCCACGAAATAGTCCACGTAGTCGAAGGAATCCAGGATGGGGCCGGCCATGTCCATGTTGTCGCCCAGCAGGGCCGGACCGACCATCCAGAACACGTTCAGGAGCGCTTCGGTCTCGAGCAGGTAGTAGGGGTCCTCGTCCTTGGTCTGCGTCGGGATCGCGTCCGGCCCGAACTCCTCGGCCAGGAAGGCCAGCGGCCCGATCCCGTAGAGACCCTCCCGGATGGCCACCAGGTCGGCGGTCACGCTCTGGGTGGTAAAGGACCAGGCAAAGGCGACGTCGTCCAGGGTGATACCGACGGCGATCCCGTCGGCTGTCCAGTTCGCGAACACGTCCACGAGGCGTTCGAGATCGTGCACCTGGTTCAAGTGGTGCACCCACTCGAACGGCGATCTCACCGGGTTGCCGTCCGCGCCCAGGAGCCGCCCGGTCAGGACCACCGCGTAGGTGGTGCGCTCGCGCAGGGGGACCAGCGGCCGCAGGATCAGGGTGTTGGTCTCGGACTCGTAGAAAGTCATCAGCCCGTCGATGGGGTCAATACCCGGCTGCCAGACGTTGGGGTGATCCAGCACACCGTCGTCGTCGGTGTCCTCGCCCGGATCCAGCACGCCGTCCCCGTCGAGATCCTCCTCTACCGTATCGAAGACGACGTTGCTGGCCTGGGCGCGCGGGTCGGAGGCGAAGTAGTGGTCCGTTCGCTTGAGCGTCAGCGGGTAGTTGCCACGGCCGATGTCGAGCAGGTACGGGCGGCCGAAGTCGGGACTGTCCGGGTCGATGTCGATCAAGTAGACCGCGTCGTTTCCGAAGTCCAGGTCGTTCCGGTGCCCGTCCAAGAGGGCCGTAATGTCCAGCGGGGCGTCGAATCTGACCGTGATGGGCTGCATGGTGCCGAAGCCGTCCAGCAGGTCGAGCTTGGTGCGCACCATGCGCTCCAGACTGGTGGGGGCCACCATGGAGGCGTTGATCCGCCTGCCGGTGGCCGAGCTGCTGTCGGCCCGGGTGGCCAGGTCGTTGGGGAAGGGGATCTCGGGCAGGGGCCTGGCGTCCAGATCGTGGATCACCATGGGCCCGTCGCCCTCGGGCGTGGCCCGCAGGCCTTCGGGGGGGCCCACCTGGCAGGCGAAAACTGCGATGGACGACAGGGCCCACAAAGACAACGCAAGTCTTGTTGTTTTTACCATGAGCGCGATTATAACCTTTCGTCGACGTCTACGTCTACGTCGACGTCGACGAACGTCTCTCCGCTGGACAGGCGGTACGAATTCGGGATATCTATTGACCACTTCCCCGGTCGCAAGAACGGAGGTGCGCAGGGTGATCAGGTACACAATCGTTCTCGTCATGGTCGCATCGCTGTCCGCCGGCTGCGGGGTGTCCGGCCCGGAGGGCCTCGCGCTTGCCGAGCCCGGCGACGGACCGCAGGTGGTGTTCGACCTCGAGGCCCGGCCCTTGCCCGAGATCCCCTTCCCCAACGACCTGGCAACCCGGCCGGATCCTTCCTCGCCCACCGGCCGCAGGCTGAACGTCTCGCTGGCGGCCCCCACCAACCTGGAGGGCCGGATCCGCGCCCGCGTCGACGCGCTGACCGGGTTCTCCACCTTCGCGTCCATCACGGTCGGTTTCGACTCCCCGCTGGACGTTACGGACCTGCTCGCGCGCCACGGTGCAGCGGTGGACTTCGAAGACGACGCGGTCTACCTGATCGACCTGGTCAGCGGCGAGCCGGTGGCCCTGGACATCGGCTACGGCGCATACCCTTACACCCTGGAGAGGCCGGATCGCTACTTCCCGAACGACCCCCGCGGGGGCGAGCCCAACCTGGTGTTCGAGACGAAAGACGAGGACGAAAACGGCAACGGCGTGCTGGATCCGGGCGAGGACACCGACGGCGACGGCGTGCTCGACCGGCCCAACACCCTGGTGCCCGGCGGGGATCCGATCGACGACCTGATGACCTTCTACGAGTCCGAGACCAACACCCTGATCCTCCGGCCGCTGGTGCCGCTGCGGCAGGAGCACCTATACGCCGTGGTCCTGACCATGCGGCTCCTGGGCGCGGACGGCAACCCGGTGCGTTCGCCGTTCGACTGGATCAACCATACCGATCAGACCTCTGCGCTCGAGCCATTGCGGGAGTTCCTGCCGGCCGTGGCCGGCGGGCTGACCCTCGACGGCGCGGCCTTCTGCTGGAGCTTCACCACCCAGTCGATCACCCGCGACCTCGAGAGCCTGCGCATGGGCCTGTACGGCCAGGGCCCGTTCGCGTGGCTGGCCGACGATTTCCCGCCCGACACCCTGCTCGAGAGCATCTACGACGATCCGGCCGCGGCCCCGATCAATCCGTTCGTGGTTCCGGCCGCGGATCTACAGGGCCCGATGCGCCTGATGGCCGAGCACCTGTTCAGCCAGCACGCCATCACCGACGCGCTGGTGGCCTCGTACGACAACGTAGACTACCTCGTGCTGGGCCGGGCCCGTGTGCCTCAACTGCTGCAAGAGCTCGACGACGTCTGGGAGATCGATCCGGTCAGGGGCGAGGCCCGGGTCGAGGCCGCGGACCTGCCCTGGCTGCTGACCGTGCCCAAGGAACGGCCCGAACTCGGAATTTCAAAACCCTTCCCGGTGGCCGTATACGTGCACGGCACGGGCGGGTCGCGCATGGAGTCCTTGGGTTTCGCCGGCCAGATGGCCAAGTACGGCATCGCCACGGTCGGGCTGGACGTGTACATGCACGGACTGGTGCTGGACCAGGAGAGCCTCGACCTGTTCCGGCAGCTGTTCGCCGGCTACGGCTTCGGCAACCTGATGGACCTGCTGGCGGACAACCGCACCGTCGACATCAACAAAGACGGTCGCAACGACGAGTCCGGCAACTTCTGGTCCTACGATACCTTCCGCTCGCGCGACTGCATCCGCCAGGGCGCCCTGGACGTGATCCGGCTGATCCAGGTGCTGCGTTCTTTCGATTCGAAGCGCACCTGGTCCCTGGACGCTGACGGGGACGGCCTGGCCGAGCTCGAAGGCCTTGCGGGCGACTTCGACGGCGACGGCGTGGTGGACCTGGTGGGCCCCGACGGGCCCTACTTCGTGTTCGGCATCTCCCTAGGGGGGATCGTCGGCTCGGTGGCCGCCCCACTGGAGCCCGCGGTGGTCGCAGCGGCCCCGATCTCGCCCGGGGGCGGCCTGAGCGACGTGGCCATCCGCTCGCTGCAATACGGGGTGCCCGAGCTGGTGATCCTGCCCATGATGGGACCGCTGCTGATCAACCGCGTCGATCCGGAAACCCACGAGCAGACGTTGGCCTTCTACCTGGCCGACGGGCGCGAAGAGAAGACGGTCCTGATCCACGCCCTGCCCCAGCTGCCCGCGGGCGCGCGAATCGAGGCTTCCAACGAGAAGAACGGGGAGACGGCCTTCGCGCTGGTGAACGAGCGCGGCGACTTCCGCCTGGCCCTGCCAGCGGACCAGGGAGACAGGCTCGAGGTGCGCGCATTCGATCCCCTCGACGGCCGGGTGATCTTCGCGGCCCTCACCTTCGACAGGAATGTTGAGTGGCAGGGTAAAACGTTCGCCAAAGGCAGCGACCTGATCGCCCTGGCCGAGGGGTTCGGAGTCAGGCGCCAGACCCCGGAGCTGAGGCGCTTCATGCAGGTGGCCCAGACAGCGATGGACGCCGGCGACCCGGTCAACTACGCGCCCCACTACCTGCTCGATCCGCTCTACGACGAGTACCCCGGCGTGGGTGCGCCCACCCGCCTGGCCCTGGTGCTGACCGCCGGAGACATGAACGTGCCCATTTCCACCGGCATCTCCCAGGCGCGCGCGGCGGGCCTGATCCCCTACGGGCCCTATGATGTGGACGAGCGCTATGGGGCGACGCCCCAGCGGGTGCTGATCGACAACTACGTGGTCGAGGGGCTGGAACGGCTCAGGCGTTTCGACCGGCCGCCCTGGAACGACTCGCGCTCCGTGCTGCTGGATCCCGACGACCTGTCCCGGGGCGCGGACGGGTTCGACGCCCCGACCCTGGACCAGCCCCTTCGCCTGGGGTTCGATACGGAAGACGGCGGAAAGGCTGTCGTGCGCTTCTTCTACCGCCGCACCGGCGGGGCCCACGGGATCGGCCCCTCGGACCCGTCCATGACCTACAATATCGACCTGCACGCCATAAACGCCGTGGGCCGGTACTTCCAGACCGGGGGACGGGAGTGGAGCGACGACACCTGCCAGGCGGACGACAGCTGCGCGTGGATCCCGTGATGGGTTATCGTATTCGTTGACTGAGCCGGGTATATCGGAATAACTTTGGGGGCATGGTGAAAACGCAAAGCTCAATGTTCAAGTGGATCATGATGGCCGCCTGCCTGGCCGCTTTTTGCGGTTTTTCCGGACTGTTGTCCAGTCCCGTCCTGGCGGAGCAGACCGAGGCGGCCGAAGAGGAGGCCGGGCCCAAGACCACCTACTTCGGCGAGTGGCGCAATATCTACGGCCACGTCCAGGACTTTCCGCTCAACGCGACCGGCGACGCCAGCGGGCTGAACTGGTACCTGGATCAGCGCCTGGACATCGGCGTGGAGCAGGAACTCAGCGAGACCCTGTCCTTCGGCGCAGAGCTGGAGCTGTTATACGGCCAGGTGAATGGCGATTTCGATCAGGTGGGGGTCGAGTTCAGGCCCGACGCCCGCAAGAACTACCCGGGCTGGGACCTGATGAATGCCGAGCTGCGCCAGCTATGGCTGTCCTGGAAGGCTCCCTGGTTCGTCCTCAAGGCGGGGCAGATGGGCAGCCACTGGGGTCTCGGGCTGTTGGCCAACGACGGCCGGCCCACGCCCGGGCGGATCGGGCTGCAGGACCAGGGCGACCTGAGCGACCGGGTGCTGATCGCCACCCGGCCGCTGGCCACGCTGTTTCCGGATTCGTGGGCGGGCAAGGTGGTGGCCGCCCTGGGCGGGGGAGTGGTCTACCGGGACGAGAACACCAGCTTGCGGGACGGCGACGTGGGCGGCGAGGCGATCCTGTCCGTGTTCTACCCGGGCGAGCTCGTCTGGGCCGGGATGTACGTGGCCGGCCGCTTCGCCAAAGACGAGCCCGGCACCCGGCTCGACGTGGTTGCCCTTGACCTGTTCGGCCGGATCGAGCCGCCCGAGGGGGAGAGCGGCCTGGTCGCGGCCGCCGAGATGGCCTACGTGGCCGGCAAGACCGACCGGGTGATCACCGCCGATCAGCTTCACGGCCTGAACGTGTCCGCCTTCGGGGCCGTGGCCCGGGTCGGCTGGCAGTTCTCCTTGCTCGGACTGCGGCCCGAGCTGGAGGTGGGCTACGCGTCCGGGGATCCCGATCCCCACGACTCGACCATCACCGCGTTCTCGTTCGATCCGGACTACAAGGTCGGGCTGGTGCTGTTCGACTCGGTCATGCGCGGCATCACGGCCATGGCAGCCCAGGAGGCGGCCGACCCGGACCGGGTCGGCCAGCCAATGCCGGGCACCGACATGCTCGCCAGCGGCGGGCGGGTGTCCAACGCCGTGTATCTCTACCCCACCATACGGATCCGGCCCCTCGATCAGATGACCGTGATGGCCGGTTTCCTGTGGGCGTTTTCGGCGGTCGAGTTCTCGCAGTCCTACCAGACCTTCGCAAACGGCGGGGTGCCCACCAATCCGTACGGGCTCTCCGGCGCCGGGCGCGAGCTCGGCTACGAGGTCGACCTGGGCCTGGACTGGGACCAGCCCATCTGGCGGGACTTTCACCTGCTGGCCGGCGTGCAGGCCGGCTGGTTCTTCCCCGGCAGCGCGTTCGACCGGCCGAACGGCGGCCGGCCCGGAATCATCGCCCGGCTGCTGTGCCGGGCGGCATTGGTCTGGTGACCGCCATGGCGGACGATAAAGACACTCCCAAACGAATCCTGGTGGTGGAAGATTCACAGGCGATGCGCCAGTTGATCGTATCCGTGCTGTGCAAGCTCAAGGGAGTCAAGGTCTTCGAGGCCGAGGACGGCTCGGTCGCCCTCAAGGCCATGTCCAGACAGCGCTTCGACATCCTCCTGGCCGACATCAACATGCCGGTCATGGACGGCCTGAAGCTGGTCAGCCTGGTGCGCAAGGACGAGAAGCACGGCGACATCCCGATCGTCATCATCACCACCGAGGGCTCCGACGCCGACCGCGAGCGCGCCATGGGCCTGGGCGCCACCACCTACATAACCAAGCCCATCCAGGCCGCCCAGGTGGTCAGCTGCGTCCGCCGCCTGCTCGACATCTGACGACAAGGCACCTCGTGAGATTCGCAGACTATCTGGCCGAGGAGTGGAAGCCCACCCTGGGCTGCACCGAGCCCGCCTCGATCGCCTACGCGGCCGCCAGCGCGGCCTCGATGGCCGGAGGCGAGGTGCGCGGGGTGCGCCTTGCGTGCGACCCGCGGATCTACAAGAACTGCTACGCGGTGGGCATCCCCAACTCCGGCCACCGGGTGGGAATTCGCTGGGCCCTGGCCATCGGCAGCCTGCTGCCCGATCCTTCCGCGGGCCTTGAGTGCTTCGGGCAGATCGACGCGAACGTGCTGTCCGCGGCCGGCCGCCTGATCGAGCGTCCCGGCGCGCTGAGCGTGGAGGTGGACACCTCCCGGGAGGACCTGTTCATCGAATGCCGCGTTCAGCGCGAGAAGGGCGAAGGCCGGGCCGTGATCCAGGGCGAGCACACCCGCCTGGTCCTCCTCGAAGGCGACGGCCGCACCCGGCGGCCCGCCGCAGACAGGCCTTACGCCTCGAGTTCTGCCGTGCGTGCCCGCCTGACGGGCATGCCGTTCGAGGATCTCATCGACCTGGCCCGCGCCCTGACGCCCGAGGACCGCGGCGCCCTGCGCCGGGGCATGGAGCAGAACCTGGCCATCGCCGAGCACGGTCTGGGCCTGTTCCCGCGGACCTTCGTGGACATGCAGGCCGAGGAGTCCCTGACCCGCACAAGCCGCCTGGTCTGCGCCGGGGTCTACGCCCGGATGTGGGGCGCGGATTTTCCGGTCATGAGCCTGGCCGGCTCGGGCAACAAGGGCATCGTGGCCTCGGTTCCCATGGCCCTGTTCGGCTCCGACTCCGGCCGCACGCCCGAGTCCATCGACCAGGCCCTGGCCCTGGCCTGCCTGGTCACCTCGTCCACCACCCACCATCTCGGCACCCTGAGCGCGGTCTGCGGCTGCTCCAACGCCGCCGGCATCGGCCTGGCCGCCGGCCTGGTCCTGCTCGATGGCGGCGGGGTCGACGAGATCTCGATGGCGGTCAACAACATGGTCGGTAACGTGACCGGCATGATCTGCGACGGCGCCAAGATCGGCTGCGCCCTGAAGACCATGACCTCGGTCGACGCCGCCTTCCGCTCCGCCACCCTGGCCATGGCCGGAATCGGCATCCCCTTCTCCGACGGCATAGTAGGCAAAGACGGCGCCGCCTCGCTCGTAAACCTGGGCCGCATCGCCACCCGCGGAATGGCGGCCACCGACCGCGAGATCCTGGACATCATGCAGGAAAAACTAACATCCTCATCCACCGCTACCTGACCTACTCCCTGGGGCGGAAATCCTGGTCCGGCGTCTTGACTTGGTCAAGTTGATTGACTAGACTTTGGACATGGAGGGTGATCCCATGGCCGCGATCAACATCCACGAGGCCAAGGCACATCTATCGGAGATCCTGGACCGCGCCCTGGCCGGCGAGGAGATCGTCATCGCCCGGGCCGGCAAGCCGCTCGCGCGGCTCGTCCCGGTGGATGATCGCATGCCCCGGCAGCCAGGCATCGCCAAGGGACGGGTCACGGAGGCCTTCTTCGAACCTCTCCCGCCCGACGAGCTCGACACCTGGGAGGGCCGTGAGTGAGGCTCCTGCTGGATACGCACGCCCTGCTGTGGTGGCTGTTCGACGATCCCCGGCTTTCGGAGACGGGCCGATCGGCAATCGCGGATCCCGACAACGAGATCCTGGTTAGTGCCGCGAGCGGGTGGGAGATATCAACGAAGCACCGCCTGGGCAAGCTGCCCGAGGCCGGCGACGTGCCGACCGAGTTGCCCCGATACCTGCGCAAGGCTCGCTTTGGCGTGCTGCCCGTGGGCCTGGGCCACGCGCTGGCAGCCGGTGCGCTGCAGGGCCCCCATCGCGACCCTTTCGACCGAATGCTGATCGCCCAGGCTCGCATCGAGGGGTTGTCGGTGGTGACCGTGGACCCCGTGTTCCGCGATTATGCCGCTTCCGTGGTATGGTGAAAAAGGAGCGACAGAACAAGCCGAGTGCATCTCATCGCCGATCGACCTCCCCCGCATCAGTCCAGCCTGATCTTCAACCCCATCTGATCCTTCATGTGCAACAGGGCCTCGGCGTTCCCGCGGGCGTCGTCAACGGGGTTATGGGTGTGCCTGGTCTTTCGGAGGTGCTTGAAGTTCTTGAAAATGTCCCTGACCATCCCCTTGTACAGCGAGCCCAGGTTGGTCGAACTGTGCCCGAACGGGTTCTCCACACCGAAGTGGTGAAAGTACCAGGCGACGAACATCCAGTCGAACCCGTTGTTGTCCGAGACGAACATCGGACGACCGGAGCAGCTCTCCACGACCCACTTCCCGAATCGCCGCATCACCTCCGCCGGATCGTCGAACCCCAGCGCCTGCTCGCGCGAATACCCGGAGACCGCGAGCGCCTCGGGTATCCACCTGTCCGAGATGGGCCGCAGCTCCCCGTAAAACGACCTCTCCAACCCCGGCTCCACCTTCACCGCCCCCAGGCTGACCATCGAGTAATCCCCCGGAATCGGCCCGTCGGCCTCGATGTCCACCATGAAGTAACTCACGTCATCCTCCTCCCCTCACGGCCAGCCGCCCACGATTGACGCGGTGACGACTCACACAATAGCACAGATAGGGGGTGCGTAACAGATCCGGGGGCCTCTCCAGCCATCACGCATGTCTGCGAAAAATACTTTGCTCAATGCGCGCGCCCCGTAGGGGCGCAGGGATACAGCCTGGGGCGCAAGCCCCAGGTGTGAAAACGGAAAAGAGAACCCGCCCTGAAAGGGCGGAGGAAGGTCCGGCCGCGCCCTTTCAGGGCGCCCGTCATCTTTCTCGCATCTTCCTGGGGCTTGCGCCCCAGGCGCCCCAGGCTCTATTCCTTCACCCCTGTCGGGGTGAACAAGCCGAGGGACCAGAAGTAGTGTGGTTGCGCCAATGCGGGCAGCCCCCCATTCCGTTACGCACCCACAGATAGGTTGACGCTGGTTTGTGATCCGTAATACGATTCAAAATGAGTCTAATACTGATTCGGATGGTGTGGCATGAAACAGCTTACAATTCGTGGATTCGACCAGGAGTTGGAGCAGCGCATCCGTGGGCTGGCCCGGATGGAGGGCCTCTCGTTGAATCAGGCGGCCCTGCGCCTGCTGCGCAAAGGGGCCGGGATCGGGCAACAGAAGGATCGAGAGGATGTCGTGGGCTCATCCCTCGATCATCTCATCGGAACCTGGAGCGACGAGGAGGCGAAGATGTTCATGGAGGCGGTCGAGGATTTCGAGAAGATCGACGTATCCCTGTGGCGATGAAGATACTGCTCGACACGGATGCCTATTCGGAGTTGAAGCGCGGACACGAAGGCATAGGCACAGATGAGTGCGTCTTTTATTGCCTTCTCCGCGCACTGCTGGGCGTGGAAGCAGGCTGGACCTCGCTTGTCATGGCGCAATAAGAGACGGGCCACCTCAAGGTCCTGGGCGGCAAAGGCCAGCCAGTGGTCGCGCTCGTCTCGGTCAGGCGGCACTGAAGACAACCCTGCCCTTGTCGCGGATCTCCTCTCGGAAGAACCGGCGGGTCGAAATACTCTGGGCGTATTCTTCGGGGGTGAGCAGCAAGATGTCCATCGACACGCGATCGCTGGCTATGGAGGCAATGTCGACGAGTCGCTTGTGTATCGGAAGGGTCGTACGGCCAACGATCACGACGTCGATGTCAGACCAGGGCCCGACGTTCCCTGATGCCGCGGATCCGAAGACGATGATCTGATCAACCTCGTATCGTTCGTTGGCTCTTTCGACCAGAAGTGCCAACTCCTTCTCGATCAGCTCCAGACGGGTTGCGTCCATTCGGCGGGCCCTCCCATCCCTAATTGGCCTCTCAGAGAATAGCACCTGCTGGCCACTTGGGCAAGCGGTCGTTGAGGTCAGTCCTTTCTAGTTCCGGCTCGTCCGGGTCGTGAAGAACGAAATGCTCTGAGGTAAACCGCCTCCGGTTCCCTGCGCATTATAGTCCAGCCGCTACCTCTTGCAGAGATGCCGTTATCCCCTCCTCCGTGCAATCCCCCTCCGCTGTAACCCCGTATTCAGCAGTTGCTGTCAGAAGGTCGTACACTGTGGCGGTAACTCGGCATTTCCCTCCGAGCCGCAGAATAAGGGTAGACAGAGATTTATGCGCCGCCAGTTCTCTGCCTATCTCGATTTGACAGCTCTGATCATAGCAATGCCGATATGATTTCAGCTTCTGTCCTACGAGCCTTCTCTTCAGATCGTCGCGCGGTACGACCCGATACGTCCCCTTCTGCGCAATCAGGTTTCCGAGGTAGTCACTCATGGCCGCTAACACGCTCGCCTTCAACTTTACTCGTCTTGCCTCCACATTGAAGACAGCAATAATCGAGATCGTATCAGAACTCGATTTCGCCACCAATCTCGCCTTTACTCGTTGATGGCCCCCCATTACACTCAAAGACCTGATCCACTCCTTGTACCCCGCCTTGACAACTCGCACCAACACTCGTTTGCCAAACAGCCGAACACTGGCAACGGGCGTTTGTCCCACATACCTGCTACCTATATATACCTCTGCCCGTGGTGGGATGCTTTCAATCGAAACCGCGCCGGCTGGCTTTCGATCGCTCTCAGCCGCGCTCGTATTCCTGGTCGGCTCGATCGTCCGGCTGCTCGCCTTCTCAATCGCACCATACTGAACCTTGTGCGTGCAACCTACAGGAAGAGTCACACAAAGCGCAAGCTGCATCACTGCACCCACGAACACCTCGCGCGTCATCTAGACCGTCCCTATTGCTTTCTCAGCTTCGCATTGACAGTTATTGGATCATTCCCAGCATCGATCGTTCGCTGCCAGGGCTCGTAGCCGGGTAGCATGATCTGGACGGAGCGGCTCCCCGTTGGAACAGACGTTCCGTCTAACGGAGTTGTGCCAACGAATCCGCCATCAACAAAGACATCTGCGCCTTCAGGCGTCGAATTGACGCTTAGGGTTGTCTTGTTCCGCCCAGGCTCAACCGATGTACTGGCGTCTAGTTCGCTGTACTCTATAACCAATTGAGGCCTGTGATGAGGATTCTCCGTCGTAAGCCAGTACCAGCCTATGCCATCCCCCACGACTTGCATCAAGACGAGAAGCTGCTTATCGCTGTCAACTGCCTTCTGTACCGCCTCCGTTACTTCGAACTTGTCCCAGACACCCGGAATGTACTGATACCTCAGTGGCGGATTGATTTTCTCCAGTAGGTATAAATAAAGAGCGCCTCCGTCTTGTCCACTCAGGAAATTCCATAATTCGCTACGTGAGGTATCCACGCTGAAATGCTGTTCTACAACAGCTTGGACATCGGAATGGAGCGGCATATTGACGTACGCCGTACTTTTGTAGAGTTCTTCCTTTTCTTCCGTCACCTCTACTTTGTAGATGGTATCTCCTCCTCTCGGATCACTATCTATCCCTGCAAATTTACCCATAATGTGTCTGAAAATTGCCCCACCACTTGTATGTGTTTCTAAAATCTTGAAACCCCGCTCAACATAGACTGGCGTCCCAACTACCGTCGCAACCGAGTTGACCTTGGGAGCATATTTACGCCTCATTCGGGTATGCGCTCTGTGTACCTTGATGCTACCTGGTATTTCACGGAGGTCCCAGTAGCCCCACCCCTCGATGATTTTCACGTTGAACCGCGATTGAGGCAGCGGGTTCTGGTCCTCCGGAAGGTAAGCCAGGTAGTTATGGGCGCACCCACCTACGAGCACGCATAGGAGACACAAATGGACTAGCGTACTCCAGGATGACACATTCGTTCGGCCCATCGCATTTTCATTGTCGCTGGCGTTCGACATGGTTCTTTCCTTCTTATTCACAACACACCTCCCCGTGCGGTTTGCGGTTCTGGAAGAATGATAGGAAACTTTTCTCGGCGCCAAGTTCTTGCCGTCATCGGATGACGGTCTGACTGGAATGCCGCTCGAAGTATCGGGTCCGCTTCAATATCTTGTGGGAATCGTTGCATCACCGGTGCTCCTGGAGCAGCGCCAATCCTATGGTTGTTCCCACCATCTCCTGATTTCTGATCTTGATGGGTGGGCTCGGTCGAGACCTGTCGTTGATCGCGCTGGGGCTCGTGCCGAACGAGCTGGTTATCGTTGCGGACCAGCGTCTCATATGCTTGCGCACCCTGCGGTATCGTGACCGATGGGCAGAATGCTGCAGCGGAGAGCAGCGTACCGTTCAGACTCCTGGACCGTCGCGACGGAGAAGCTGTTCCCATTATCGTTCTCCTTCCAGGCCGAGCCGACTTCTCCGGCTGGCCGAGGCCCTGGAACTCCCGAACCTCCCGAACGACTGGATCACTGTAGCAGGAACTATTCCTACATGTCAACTAGCCGTTATGCCTGACAGGCACTTAACTTGTACTCCACAGTCAAATACGTAGGAACGACTGGGGGTTCCAGATGGCCATCGACGATGAATTCCACCGTCTCGCCCGCGCTCTGGGCTCGGCCCTCTCCGATGGGCGGAGGCGGCGCGGCTGGACCCAGGAGGAGCTTGCCGAACTCTGCGAGGTAACCCCCGGGTACATTGCCAGGCTGGAGCGCGGCGAGCGGCTACCGTCCCCGTTGCTCCTGGATACGGTAGCCCGTTCCCTCGGTCTGCAGGTGGCCGAAGTGTGGCCCCGCGCCGCGGTACCCACTGCCAAGGTGTCGGCGAGCAGCCATGGAGGCCTCCGCGGTCCGAGCGATCGAGACACGGCCATCGCTCGGCTCGTCAAGGTTGTCGAGGGCCTGACGCCATCAGAGATCCGTCAGGTTGCCACGACCGTCCAGCGACTTCTCCGTGCCGGAACACGCCGGAAAGACCGGGCCGGCAAGCCCTGACAGCCCTTGATGTCCAACGATCGCATCGGAACATCATTGGGAAAATTCTGACTCTTCAACAGAAGGCCTTGTGCTGAGCTGGTTTTTTACGAGGCGCTAGCGTTTCTCGAGGTACTCGGCGATATTCTTCGCGGTGTCTCGGGTTTTGCGGTAGACGCCGCGCTGTCCGGTGCGCAGGAGCACACCCGACCTGAGCCAGGACTGGATTGCTGAATGGGGAACGCCCAGGGCTGTCAGCTCGCGGGCGGAGATCTTGGTCTTGGCCCTGGCCGGCTTCTTGCCGCGGGCGGACCTGGTCGGGCGGGCTTTGGCCCTGGCCCGCTTCTTGCCTCGAGCGGAACTGGCCGTGCTGGAGCGTTTGGAGGCGCCGGCCTTTTTCGTTGCGAGATACTCGTCGATCTTGGCCCCGGTGGCGGCCGTGGTGAGGTAGATGCCGCGCTCTGAGCTGCGCTTCAGCACGCCGGACCTGAGCCAGGACTGGATGCGCGAGTGGGGGATTCCCCGGGCGGTCAGCTCGCGGGCGGAAATCCTGGCGCCGTGCTTTCGGGCGGCGGCCTTGCTCTTCCTGCCACGCCGTATTGCCTTGCCGGCCGCCCGCCCGGTCCTTTGCCGGCCCTGCGGGGCGGCGGAGGGTGCCGGCGGGGCCTGGTCCAGGTCGATGCCGAACATGGAGGAGAGGTCGTCGGTTTGGAGCGTCTGGAATCCGGCCGCGGATTCGGCCACGGCGATGGGGGCCTCGCCGGCGCTGGCGATGAGATCCGTCTCGTCCACACGGCGCAGGCGGAAGAGCAACTCCGGTTGCTGGTCGAGGCGGGCTCCCACGCCGTAGAGGGTGGCGGCCACGTGCTTGCACATCACGGCCCAGTCGGGGCAGGAGCAGGAGAAATCGATCTCCTTGGGCGCGGGGAAGAGGCCGCTCTGCTTGCGGCACAGGATCTCCATAACCCCCTCGGAGAACCGCCCCTGGAGCAGCTCGACCAGCGAATCGATCTGCCCGGCGCACTCCTTTACCAGCTTCTTCCACCGCCTGGCCGGCTGGGGGGTAATCTTGATCTTGATGTCGTAGAGGGAGGAGCCGCTGACCAGCGAGGTGACCTTGCCCGGCTCGATCTGCAGATCCATGACCGAGCCGTTGCGCACGTAGGTCCGGCCCCGGGGCAGGCGGTTGGCGAAGTCGCTGTAGGCTTCGAGGTTGTCGCACCAGGCCTCGCCCCAGAAAGTCCGGGCGATCTTGCGCCCGGCGATCTCCACCGGCGAGATGACGCGCCCCTTCTTCTGAAGCTTCTTGATCTTCGCCCGGGCCCTTCTGCGGCGTTCGGCCACCGGAACATAGGGAGCCCATTGTCTGTAGTGGCGTCTGTTATAGCGTGACATGTCCGTACCCTTCTCGATCGAATTTCTCATCTGTCCCCGAGGGCGCTGCCGATGTCAAGGGATACCATGGAGATCAGCTCGTCGTCGGGCAGCTCGGTGAGCAGGGTCTCGCCGCCGCCTTCGAGCAGTTGCTCGGAGAGCTCACGCTTCTCTTCCATGATGCGATCGATGCGCTCCTCCACCGTGCCGCGGCAGATGAACTTGTGCACCAGGACGTTGCGCCGCTGGCCGATGCGGAAGGCCCGGTCGGTGGCCTGGTTCTCGACCGCGGGATTCCACCAGCGGTCGAAGTGGATCACGTGCGAGGCGGCTGTCAGGTTGAGACCGGTGCCACCCACCTTGAGCGAGAGCACGAAGAAGGGCGGGCCGCCTGGCTGCTGGAAGGAGTCGACCAGCTTCTGCCTTTTTTTCACCGCGGTCTGGCCGTGCATGACCAGGCCGGGCCGGCCGAACACGGCCTGCAGGAAGTCGGCCAGGGGTCCGGTAATCTGGCGGAACTGGGTGAAGATCAGCGCCTTCTCCTGGCGGGCGGCGATCTCCTCGCACAGATCCCTCAGCCGGGCGAACTTGCCGCTGTCTGCAGGGGCGTACACCCCGTCGTCGAGCCATTGGGAGGGGTGGTTGCAGATCTGCTTGAGGCGCATCAGAAAGGACAGCACCACCCCGCGGCGCTGGATTCCATCCAGCTCCTGAAGCTGCTCGGCCAGCATGTCCACCGACTGCTGGTAAAGCGCCGCCTGGGTCTTGCTGAGACTGCAGTAGGCCTGCATCTCGGTCTTGTCGGGCAGGTCCGCGATGATACGCTTGTCGCTCTTGAGCCGACGCAGGAGATAGGGCTGGACCAGCCGGCGCAGCGGGCCGTAGTCGGCGCCCTCCTGGCTGTTCAGCGTCTTGACGAACCGCTTGAACTGCGCCGCCGCGCCGAGCAGCCCGGGGCAAAGGAAGTCGAACAGCGACCACAGGTCTGAAAGCCGGTTCTCTACCGGGGTTCCGGTGAGCGCGATCCGGCAACGGCTCTTCAGGGTCTTGGCCGCCCTGGTCTGCTTGGCCTGGGGGTTCTTGATCGCCTGGGCCTCGTCCAGCACCACGAGCTCCCAGGAGTTGCGAGCCAACCACGGCAGGCGCAGCAGCGAGCCGTAGCTGGTGATCACCACGTCGCTCCGGGCCAGCTGCCGGGCCGAAAGCTTCTTCAGCTCAGAGGTCGGCATTACCGAAGGGTGGGCGATCAGGGTACGCAGAGATGGAGTGAAACGGTCGATCTCCGCCTTCCAATTGGCGATTATCGAGGCCGGCATTACCAGCAGGCTTGGCCGGCGGTCTTTTTGCGGCCGTTCCGCCTCCCGCCGCCGGATCAGCAGCAGCAGGGCGAGCACCTGGATGGTCTTGCCCAGTCCCATGTCGTCGGCCAGGCAGGCGCCGAGTCCCAGGTTGTCCAGGTACCAGAGCCAGTGCACGCCCTGCCGCTGATAGGGCCGGAGCACGGCCCGCAGTTCGTCTCCGGGATCGGCATGTCCCAGGCCCTGGGGCCGCTTCAGCTCGGCCAGCACCTCGGCCAACCAGTCCCCGGCCACAACCTCCGACCATTGGGCCACGGCCTCGTCGTGAAGCTCCTCGGCGCTGTCGCCAATGCCTGCTCCGGAGAGCAGGCGCATCCCCTCGACAAAGGAGATGCCCTCCTCGGCCGCGGCCTGCTGCACATCCTGCCAGTGCGCCAGCACCTGCTGAAGCTGCTGGCGATCGATCTCCACCCAGCGCCCCCGGATCAGGGCCAGCTCCTCGGTCCCGGCGAGGAGCCGCCGCCACTCCTCGGCGGAGATACGCTCCCCGTCGAGGACGAGCTCCACCGAGAAGTCCAACATCTCACCCACCCCGAGGCGGCTGCGGTTGCCGCTGCCGACGGTCACTCGCACCTGGGGCCGGGGCGGGCGCCGCGGCTGCCACCAGTCCGGCACCCGCACCATGACTCCGTTTGCCTCGAACAGCGGGATGTCCCGAAGAAAACGATAGGCCTCCCGGGGAGTCCAGGAGAGAGGGTGAAAGATCGCCTTGGAGTCCACGAGCTCCTTGAGAAAGGAGCTCTGGGCGGCGGCCCGCTGCACCGGCTGGAGCAGGGCCAGAAGCGCGCTTCGATTGCCGGCGCCGGCGAACTCCTGCAGGGCCCGGCTGAGGGGCTGGTGCTGAACGCGGGCCTGCGCGGAGAGACGGCCGGCATAGGTAGCCAGGAAGGCGAAGGGCGCCTTCGAATCCCGCTTATTCTCCACCAGGTGAAAGCAGACGCGGCCCACCAGGTTCCACAGGGAGCTCTTCTTCCGCAGGTACTCCGCCAGCGTGCCCTGGAACGAGGCCAGCTCGGCGCGCAGGGCCTCCTCCAACTCGCGCCAACGCTCGGCGAGAAACGCTGCGCACAGGTACTCCCCGCCGATCATCGGTGGCGCCGATGAGGCGAGCTCTTCCAGCTCGCCCTCCGCAGGATCCACGCCCAGCTTCTCGCGGCAGGCATCCAGATCGCCGATGGCGCAGACCCGGGTCATGAAACGCCGCCCCAGCTCCCTGAAGAAGGCGAAGCTAGGCGGCATCTCGGTCTGCAGCTCCGCCAGGACCAGCTGGAGCAGGCCATGTCCCTGGCCCATATCAAAGGCCCGTTCGATTCGCCGCAGCACCCGTGGCTCCAGCGGCGCGACCTCCGAATCGCCGTCCAGCAGATAGAGGCTCCCAAGCGGAGAGATGGCCAACTGCCTGGATTGTCCGGATTGTCTGGATTGTCTGAATGTGTCGGTTTGGCTGTTCATAGCACTTCGTCGCCCGGTCTACTCGGTGGCTGAAAAGAGAGACTGCTGCTTTCCCCTCGTTCTCTCCATTCTTTCGCGTGTGACGCGAATCGCCTCGGGGTTGCGGTCTATCAATATCCAGCTGCGATCCAGCCTTTGGGCGACCACCCCGGTCGTTCCGCTGCCCGCGAAGAAGTCCACCACGAGGTCTTGCGGGTTCGAGCAGGCGCGAATGATGCGTTCGAGGAGTTTTTCGGGCTTTTGTGTCGGGTAACCGGTGCGCTCCTTGCTGTTGGTGGGGACTATGGTCATCCACCAGACGTCGGTGGGCAGCTTTCCCCGGGCTGCCTTTTCCGGGCCGACCAGTCCTGGGGCCATGTACGGGATCCGGTCCACGTCGTCACGGTTGAAGGTCCACTTCCTGGATTTCGAGTACCAGAGGATGTTGTCGTGCTTCTGCGGAAACCTGTCCCGGGGGCGGCCGCCGTAGTCGTAGGACCAGATGATCTCGTTTATAAACCTGTCGGGATCGAAGATCTCGTCCATGAGCATCCTGGCATGGTGAACGATGCGAGGATCGATGTGGAGGAAGAACGAGCCGGTGTCCTTCAGGATGCGGTGCCCCTGGCGTATCCTGGCGCCCAGAAAGGCGAGGTACTCCTCCAGGGGCATCTTGTCGTCGTACGAGATGTCCGATCTCACCTCGTAGGAATATTCTTTTCCTCCGAACCCCGTCCTCGTCTTTTCGCCGGAACGGAGCCGGATGGACTGAAGGCGCCGTCGCATGCCGGTGTTGAAAGGGGGGTCGATGTAGATGAGATCCACGAAGCCGTCCGGCCACGACTGGAGGATCGGCAGGTTGTCTCCCTCGAGGATTTGGCCCGTATCAGGTTCAGCAGCTTTGTTTTTCAGCAATTGTGTCACGACGTCTCTTCCCGCCGAAGGCGTCGTGAAGGTATCAGCGCGGTACGAGAGATGTCAACGGAATCACCCTGGGGGCAAGGGCTCCGCCCCTGTCCTGGGCCCGGAGGATTTGCTCCCCTGAACACTGCGGTATACATTGAGCGAGCCGGTTGGTCTGGCGGAGGTCGAACCGTGGATGGACTCGGGATCGTCGCATCTGGACACATGAGACGCATTCTCGTCTTGCTGGCGGTTTTCCTCCTGCTGGCGCCGGGGGTCTCACGGGCCGGGGGGTACTACCTGCCCGATCGGGGGGTGCGGGCGTTTTCCAGGGGCGGGGCGTTCACGGTGGGGGTGGACGACCTGTCGGCCCTTTGGTACAACCCGGCCGCCCTGGCCGGCCAGCACGGGACCCGGCTGCACCTCGACGTCGCGTGGATCGACTTCCACATGCGCTTCGAGCGCTACACCATGCCGGAGGTGGGCGAGGCCTACGAGCCGGAGGACAACCAGGCTCCGCCGTTGACCGACCCCTCGATCGCCGTGTCCTCGGACTTCGGGCTTGACGACTTCGTGTTCGCCTTCGGCGCCTACGGGCCCTATACCGGGATGAGCCGCTACCCGGAGGATGGAGCCCAGCGCTACGCCCTGGTGCGGTCCGACAACCTGGGCTACTTCCTGGAGATGGCCGCGGCCTGGCAGCCGCTGGAGGGTCTTCGCATCGGGGGCGGCTTGGCCCTGTTCAGCCTGATGGTCAACAAGACGTCCGCGGCCTCGGCCTTTCCGGGGCTCTTCGGCGGTCCCGAGGATCGCGACCTGGACGGGCACGTCCAGTTCGTGGCCGAGGACAGCTTCCGGCCGGTGGGGATAGCTGGCCTGTGGATCAGGCCGGCCGCCTGGTTCGGATCCGACCTGGGGCTGGAGCTGGGTGTCTCGTTCATGTCCGGCACGGCCTTCGAGGCCGAGGGCGAGATGCGCAGCAGGCTGCCCGATCACTACTACTACGATGACGTCACCCTGGACCCCGAGAAGCCGCCCCTGGTCACCCGCTTCGACTTCCCCTGGGTGGTCCGGGCCGGGGTGCGCTACGTGGACGCCGAGTACGACTTCGACGTCGAGGCCGACTTCGTCTGGGAGGGCTGGTCGTGCTTCGACGCCATCGAGATCGAGACCAGCGAGCCGGCCTACTACCGCGACGTGCCCAACATAGGCGATTACCTGGTTCTTCCGATGAGGGACGAGCGCCGCTTCCGCGACACCTGGTCGATCCGGCTGGGCGGCTCCTGGCAGCCGCTCGACCGGCTGAAGGTCCGGGTGGGCACCTACTACGAGAGCGGGGCCGTGCCGGACGAATACTACTCGGTGGAGACCCCGGACGCCGACAAGTGGGCCATCGCCTTCGGCGCCGGGACAACGCTGGGGGCCTTCGATATCGACGTGGGCTACATGCACGTCTTCCAGGCGGACCGCGACATCCCGGTCGAGACCAGCCGCTACACCCAGGCCAACCCCTCCAACCCGGAAGGCGCCGTCGCCGTCGGCGGCGGGAAGTACCAGTCGGGCTACGACCTGTTCGGCCTGAGTGTCCTGGTGCATATCGACGAGTGGTTCTGAACGTCTAGAACCCGTCCCGCCGGTCGATCATGACGTACAGCTTCTCCAGCCCGCGCTCCTCGTCCAGGAGGTACTCGCCGATCTGGTCCAGGATGTTGGCCATGTCCACGGGCTTCAGCTCGTCGGTCCTGAGCGGGTCGGCTCGGTGGACGTTGGATATGACCTCCAGCACGTCGTCCAGGGGGTAGAGGTCGGTGCCGGGGTAGAAGGTGGTGGCGTTGGTCAGCAGCTCGGAAAGCACCGGGCGGCCTTGTCCGCGGATGTTCAGCAGCGCAAGGACCAGGTCGAGAGCGCGGCTCACGAAGCGCAGGTTTACCAGCTCCTCGTACTCGGGCGGGATGACCACGCAGCCCACGCCGGGCTCGGAGCGCCAGCCCGCCGACTGCGGGTCGATCCGGCGGCCGAGGGTGCGACCGACGGGCACGGTCACGCGGTCGACCTGCAGGTGCTGCATGGCCCAGACGGCCAGCCTGCGCAGTTCGCGGGCGTTTATCGGGTCATCGTGGTCCAGAAGATCCAGGGCCACGGCGTCTATGCGGGCCGGCAGGTCGGAATGGCCGGCTACCAGGTTCCAGGCGGTCACCACCCGCGGCAGCACCCGGCCGGAGACTTCGTTGCGGAAGTCGGTCTCGATCGTTGCAAGCCGGGACGACAGGGTGCCCTCGTAGACCAGTTTTTCGGCCCTCTCGCTCAGCAGGTCGAGGAGGTCCAGCAGCAGGATCCAGGCCGGACGGTTCGCGAATCGCCAGGAGCCGTCCGCCTGCTCCACCTGCAGGAAGCGGTCGTACATCAGGTCGCCCGCCCGCTCGAAGGCGTCTTTGGCTTTCGGCTCGGCGTCCACGGCGTCGTCGATCACCCGCAGCGCGTCCAGCAGCAGGTAGAGGCGGCTGATCGGGAACACCGGGGTCACCCCGTCGCCGCCCGCCACGCTGGTGGATCCGTCGTGCCGGGTGATCGATCCGTCCGGCTCCAACAGGTGGGCTGCGAAGCGGTCCAGCTCGCCCAGCACGGAGTGGCCCGACGGGGTAAGGCGGCCCTGGAGCGAGGCCATCAGGTCGACCACGGCGTCGAGCACGCTGGTCGTGTCGAGGATCTCGAGCAGCATGGGCTCCAGCGGCCGGACGTGGGCGCAGGCCTCAGAGGCATTCGGGAGGTTGCAGGAGTAGTGCGGGTGGGTGGAGGCCAGCAGCCCGGCCAGCACCCGGGTGCCGCTGGGCTGCAGGTTACGGTCGAGCGCGACCAAGGTCGACCACATGGGCCGCAAGCCATCGAGGGCGCCGGTGAACTCCAGGGCCATCAGAGCCTCGGCGTTGTATTGGCGCAGCTCGAACCCTTCCCGGCCGACCGGGTTGCCCAGGTTGGTGTGGTTGTTGGTCATGAAGCGGTTGACTTCCTCGGTGGTCGGGTTGGTGGACGAGAACTCCAGGATGAACGGCACGGCCCAGCCCGGTACCTCGGCAAGCCCGGCCGTGGAGTCGAGGAAGAAGCCCAGCATGTCCTCGATCACGAAGGGCAGCTCGATGCCCAGGATGGACGTGCGGTGCTCGATGCCGTCGGCGTCGTGGATCAGGTGGATCCCGCGCTGCAGGTTGGAGCGGTTCTCGTAGACCGTGTCCGGGGCCGAGAAGTCGGTCAACTGTCGCACCTGCAGGTAGTGATCGTAGGTGTCGTAGTCGTCGTAGTAGTCCCAGCCGGACGGCACCACCGAGCGGTAGCGGATCATCTCGGCCAGGCCGGGCTGCAGGCGTCGCCAGCGCGGATCGCCGAAGGACTCGAGCACGGGCAGCAGGTAGCCGCGCCGGGAGATCTGGAGCAGGTGCGGCAGCGTGTCGTCGAGCAGCCGGTTGTGGTCGCGCAGCTCCACTTCCGGATACAGGTCGACCACGTCGCCCACCTTCTCGACCTCGGAGAGCAGGCGCGCGAGCTGCGGCTCGTGCAGCTCGGCGATGGTCAGGACGGATTCGAGCAACTGCGAAAGCCGATCGTAGTCGGCCAGGACGACCAGGGCGTGCAGCACGGCCACCGCCGGCGACTTCGAAGGCTCGTAGCCGGCGTAGAGCCCGTCCTCGTCGTCCAGCGGGGTGAGCGGGCCCAGCAGGGCCGGAAGCGCGTCGGGCAGGTCCCACAGGATGCCGTCGGCCACCAGCGGCTCGATCTGCAGGAGCAGGGCCGCCAGCGGCGACAGGCTCAGGTCGCCGTAGCGGTAGATCAGCCGGCCGTCGGTGCGGGGCCGCTCGCCCCAGGCGTCGAACGGAGGCGCCGCGTCGAGTACCTGGTCGTTCGCGCCGAGGTAGTCGCCGCTCGCGGGATCCAGGTCGGCCAGACCGTCGTCGTCCAGGTCGACGAACGGGTCCGGGATCCGGCCCGTGATCGGATCCGGCGCCACCATGGCGCGGCCGCGCTGGCAGGTCCGGACCACCCACTGGGGCTCCGTCTGCCCGTCTGCCAGGCGCGGGTCCTCGGACAACAGCCAGTCGCGCAGCACGGCCCAGCTCGATTCCGGATCCGTCTGCTCCTGCTCGCGACCGGCGAGCCAGATGCTCAGATCGGACAGCAGCTCGGTGAAGGTCGCGTTTTCCTCGGAGGGCCGAAACCCGGAGTCCAACCCGTCGTGCGCAAGCCACAGGCCGGCCAGGTCCTCGATAAGGTCGTCGAAGTCGTCCCGGTTGGCCAGCCGGCGCACGAGCGGCATCATCACCTGGTCCGGGCCGTAGCCCTCGGGCCGGCGCAGGTACCAGACCGCGTCGTGCAACTCGTGGTCGCGGGCCAGTTCCTGCCGCAGGGTGCAGGCCAGCGGCCGCAGCACGTTCTGCATCCTCCCGTCGTCATACAGCGGGAGTGACTCGACCAGGAACGCCTGCAGGGGATCCAGCAGGTCCCCGGGCGCCAGGGAGTCGACCGAGCGGACGAAGCGCTCGCGCTCGGCCCCGAAGGACTGTCCCTTGGCCGGTTGGTAACGGTCGAGGTCCTTGACGATTATCCGGTGAATCTCCTCGCCGAAGGTTCCGCGCGGCTCGGGGTTCCGCCCGGTGTCGAGCTCGTACTCGCAACCGACGAGTAGAAACCCGGCCAGTATGATGGAGATGGACGGTATTCTGGCGTTCATCGGGGTCCCTTCTTCTGCTGCGCACCAATGATATCGCAGTTGACGACCGACTTGTTCAGAAAATTTGCCAGATATGGAAGAACTTGATAATTTTAAGGGTTAGAGCGAGGTGTGGGAAAGTGGCGTTAGGTGCCGGCGACCGATTCGGCGACTACGTGATCGTCCAGCGTCTGGCCTCGGGAGGAATGGCCGAGGTCTACCTGGCCCGCAAGTCGGGAGTGGAGGGGTTCACCAAGCCGCTGGCCATGAAGGTCATCCTGCCCCAGTACGCCTCCAACAAGGAATTCATCAACATGTTCCTCGACGAGGCCCGGCTGTGCGTCTACCTGACCCACGCCAACATCGCGCAGGTGATCGACCTGGGCGAGGTAGGCGGGCAGTACTTCATCACCATGGAGTTCGCCCACGGCAAGGACCTGCAGCAGATCTCGCGCATGACCCGCAAGAGCGGGCGACTTCTGCCGTTGCCCTACGCCTCCAAGATCGTCAGCCAGATCGCGGAGGGGCTCTACTACGCCCACACCAAGACCGACAACCACGGCCAGTCGCTGGGCATCATCCACCGCGACATCAGCCCCCACAACATCATCCTGACCTTCGACGGGATCGCCAAACTGATCGACTTCGGCATCGCCAAGGCCACGGTGACATTCAAGGAAGAAGAGGAGGGCGTGCTCAAGGGCAAGTTCTCCTACATGTCCCCCGAGCAGATCCGCGGCATGCCGCTGGACCCGCGCTCGGACATCTTCGCCCTGGGCATCGTGCTGTGGGAGATCTGCACCGGCGCCAGCCTGTACCGCGAATCGTCCGAGCTTCTGACCATGGAGGCCATCCTGCGCAAGCCCGTGCCCAAGCCCCGGGAGCTGCGCGGGGACATGCCGCCCGACCTGGAGGCCATCATCCTCAAGGCTCTGGCCAAGAACATGACGGAACGCTTCCAGACCGGGGTCGAGATGCACCAGGCCCTGGAGGATTACCTGAACCGCAGCGGCTGGAACGTGGGCACTCCGCACCTGGCCGAGTTGATGTGCAAGCTGTTTCTGGACGACTACGCAGAGTTCCGGGAACTGCTGGATCGCGAAAGCGAGAAGGCCGAGAAAGAGGCGGCCCTGGAACGGAAGCAACAGGAGGAGTTCGTCGCCTGGACGCCCTACGAG
>SDBT01000969.1_pt1 | contig 48482 bp, 73 predicted proteins | sample 2277101 | NCBI WGS metagenome assembly SDBT01 (sample SAMN10404973, study PRJNA504765) | marine sediment metagenome | isolation source: marine sediment core GS10_PC15, 103 cmbsf | place: Arctic Ocean: Southern Knipovich Ridge | collected 2010 | reverse complement strand
TCGCCGGAGGGGGCTCGCCCTCATGCGCCGGGGGGCTACCCCAACAACGCTACCTCAATCGCCGGAGGGGGCTCGCCCTCATGCGCCGGGGGGCTACCCCAACAACGCTACCTCAATCGCCGGAGGGGGCTCGCCCTCATGCGCCGGGGGGCTACCCAAACCACGCTGTCTCTTGCAGCCAATAGCTACCATGGTACAGGATCCACATCGCCATCAGCCGCCATCAGAGCTTTAGCAGAGATCCATCTAGCCGAAGGCTCGAGCCCACTATCGTCGAAGAATATCAACGCAGAAGGGAAGGGCGCATCATCTGGCGCGCCCTGGAAGCGTAAGCGCCCCTTCAAGAACCATACATGAAATCTTGGCTCACTGAGCCAGTAATAGGCACTCCCACCCATAAGCGCCCGCCACCACCAGGCCGTGTCAGGCCTGGCAGGCACGAGCGCCACCGTCTTGACGCCGGCCGCAGCTTCCAAGACTGCTTTGTCAGTCCATTCCCCAATTGCCGTGCCATACGGCGGATTCATCCAACACCAGTATTCGAGCCCCAGACCGATATCAATCAGTCTTTTGCCCCAGTTGACAGACAAGCTGTCTTCCCCCTGTTCAATCCAATAGGCGCACTTGGTATTACCCACGTCCGCACACACATCAAGAGCCAGGCTGTAGCCAAGCTCTCGCAGGCCATCCGTCAGCTTGGAAGGCGTGCCCCAGTCCATTCGTACACTTGATAGCAATGCGTCATTCATGCTATCATCATAGCAGGCCCAGGCCGCAACGCAAGTTAATGGTACTGAGGGATCCTTTACAGAGCAGATAGCTTCGCATAGTCATCGGTAGCTACGCTCACGACAAAGGGCAACCCAAAGTAAATTCAAGTTGAAGCGAAGGTAATGAAATATGGCAGATAGAGAGCTATCCAACTGGGGGCAGGCGGTTAACCGCCTACTTGTGGACGTCAACAGCGGGCAGGGCGACCTCCGTCGCCGCACACTGTTGGCGTTAGCGGACGCCGTTTACGCTGGCGTGAGCATGAACAGTGTTCTCAGCAAACGGGTTGACGACGGCCGGGTCACCGGCAGCGCACCGTCACATTGGAAGTGGCGACGAGAAGACCCGGCCTACGAGGCGGCCTTTCAGTTCCTGATAGGGACGCCGGCAACGCCAGGAGTGGCGCGGGTTGCCGGCGAGTCCGTTACCAGTGAGCAGGAAGCGGAAGCCCTGGCTTCCATTGACGGCGCACGCACGCGTTTACACCTGTTGGCCTTGCCGGCAGTCGAGAGACTAGAGGCGGCCTTGGAGGCGACAGAGTTGAAGCTGGACCCGCATGGACACGAGCACGTCCACCCTGATTTCAGTACGCAAGTGCGAGCAGCAAGCGAGATACTGGACCGTGGCGACGAGACCACATCTGGTAGTGGTCCCGTTGCAACAGTTAAGGTATACTTGCCAGACAACAAGCGAGAGGCAGAGGACGCGCCGGCAAGCGAGCCCGACCCTTCTTTATTGTCTGAGGATGTTGACGCCGGCCAGCCGGCAGTTTCCCCAGACAACCCGTAAGCCCTTTGTTTACCCGGCTTACCCGTCGACGTAAACGTCAACGGTTCCCTTTAGCGGCGAGCACGTTCGCCCGCCAGCCAGCGCACAGCACGGACAGCGCCAACCCACGCCCCGACGCGCCGGCTTCTTTACCTACAGCATACCAAGGAGACTACCCATGCCCGACCATCCCCACGATCATACCGACGACGAGCCCACGCCGGCAAGCCAGGAACTGCGAGATATCCGTCAACGGATAGCAGCGTCATCTGCCTGGCAGACTAACCCGGCATACGTCCCCCCCTTTGTTAACCTTGCGGCCCAGTCCACAGCTTCCGGTCAACCGCCACCCGTTGACAGTCAACGCGAGCCGGAGGACGAAGCCAACGTCGACAGCCGGCCGGAGGCCGCTGTTATTACGTACACAATACATGAGGAGTGTATTGTGTGTAATCTGATAGTTGCAGACACGCACTTGTCATTTGTGATCGAGGATCAACTTCATTTTGTCCACCCGAAATGTTTTGGAAATGCCTCGAGAATTTTTGGTCCCCTGGACCCCGCTCACAAAACAACTATTGCTTTCCTTATGGACCCGGCCCAGTATGACGGCATCGCGGAGGATATAAAAAGACTCTTTACAGAAACCAAAAGCCTGGCGCAGGAAAACGCCTTTGTAGTGAAGTTGTTTGACAACATTCAGAAGCGAATGAGGAAGGTCGAGGACGCCGGCCTTGATACAGTGTTCGATGCCGAAGCTGGCGTCTACGAAAAACTCCAAGCCTTCGCCGGCAGCCAGGGGGAAGACGATCAAGGAGCTCTTACAATTCGACAGCGAAGCCAAGTCACTAGAATGATTCTACAGGCTCGCACCGTTGAAGCCAGCAGCAGAGAGGAGGGGGAAGAACCCCAAATATATCCGTCAAGAATCCAAGCCATGTTGCGCGACATAGCCACTCTATTCGCGGAAGCCGGCAGCAAGGGGGATGACATAGAGGAGACCAACCTGGATGTTATCGTACTAAAACAAGAAGTTGAGACCTTGAAACGGGAAATGCGAACCAGAGGGGAGGGCATCAAGGAGTTAGGCCAGCTTCGCCTTGAGGACGTCGCCAGGACAACCTACTTAGAGGACAGGGAGATAGAGGCAACAAGCTCCAGAGATCAAATGGCTAAAGAGCTTGGTTGGCTTTGGGAGTTGATCGGACAGGAACCAGAAGCCCCCGATCACGACGAGCTCACGCTCAATCAGAAAGTAGAGTACACCCGGCAGCAAGTCCGTGACCTTCTCGAGGAGAAAGCGGCACAAGCCGAAGCCCGCCGTGATCACGAGAAGAAGATACAGGATCTGGAAGGCGGCCGTAAAGGCGCTGCCAGGGATCGCTTGTCTCTTTACGAGCAGCTAACAACGCTCATAGACAACTCGAGAGCAAGCCTGGAGAAAACCCAGGCAGATCGACAGATGTTCCAGGCAATGGGCTACGATATCGTCCGAATCTGGGATATTCTTACGCAATTGGCAAGGCAACACGACATCGATCCAAATCCGGCAGAAGCGTTTATAGGCGTCGACTTCGCCGAGGATGGAGAGGATCATCTGGACGTCATGAACCGACGCAGCACTAGAATGATCCAAAGGACGGATAGCCAGGAGGGGAAGGTCACCGGGTTGATGGGAGGGCAATTGCAGAAGTTAGAGGAGCGCTTCAAACATGATCTAGACGTCATGAACGGCCGGCTCAACCAGAAGCTGGACGTCATGAACCGACGCATCACTAGAACGATCCATCAGATGGAAAGCCAGGAGCAGGGTAAGGAGGGAGGCGACTTTTCAGCACTCAACGAGGAGGCCGTAAGACGCGGGCTCTCACTTGACGAATTATCCTACCTACAGAATGGGATACAGGAGCTAGAGACGCGCTTCAACGAGAAGCTACACGTCATGAACGGCCGGCTCCTTAATTCGATCCGTCTGTTGGAAAGTCAGGATGAAATCACAGTCGCCAGCAACCTGGAAACTTGGAACAGTCTAAGGGAGCTTTGGGCAGCAGCGCGTGATTGGAAAGGCGAGCTCTGGACGGCGGTCAACGCAGCCCGCGCAGAAGGCAATTCAGCTTGGGATAACCACATTGACAATCACCAGGCCCAAAGGAAAGAGGCTGAGAAGCAACAAGGAAACCTGAACGAGCTCCGAGACGCAATGCACAATCTCGAGCTCCCAATTTTAACTGAGCTCGAGCCAATCTTAGAAGACGAGTATTTCGACAAGAGGATGGATCGTCTAGGGAGGATAGTCGAGAAACTTACAGCGGCCCTGGACACAGCCGGCGCACCAATCGTACAGCAGATGAAGGCCATGGACGAATTTTCCGAGAACCAAAGGCAAATTAGAAACTTCTTTGACGAACTGATCCCTGCTGTAGCAAAGGAAGCTCAGGAGGAAGGCGAAGAAGACGGGGAAGGCGAGGCGTAGAGATGGATTGCAACAAGCACAGATACCCCAACAAGCAGACCGCGCGTACCGTAGCCAGAAGGCGCAGGCGTAACCATCACCAGCGCGACGGTTCATTCTGGTGTCGTGAGTGCAGCGCCTGGCACGTCGGAGGCCATTTCACTAAGCAAAGGAAGGACAGATCATGGCGCAATTAGTCATAATCGAGATAGATCCATTAGACTGGAAGAAGTTCCAGGAGGCCCGGCAGAGGATGATCGCGGCCGTAGAGACCGGCAAGGAGGAACTACTCCTAGAAGGCGCAGTATTCGCGAAGGCGGCGGCTATTGACGCCGGCCGGAAGTTCTTCGAGGAGCAACGACCGTTTGGGCGATCTCACTGGGAGCGCATCTTAAAAAACTGCCAGGCATAACAGACACAGAACCTTGGAAGTCCTAACTAGAGAGATCCGGCCACAGGAGGGACCACAAACAGACTTCCTAAGCTCCTCCGCTGACATTGTAATTGCCGGTGGAGGAGCAGGAGGGGGGAAAACATACGGTTTACTGATGGAATCAGTACGCCACATCGGGAAAAGGGGATATGGGGGGATCATTTTCAGGAGAACATACCCACAGATCAAGAACGAAGGGGGGTTGTGGGATGAAAGCCAGGACATTTACCCACTTTTAGACGGAAAGCCGAACCAGAGTAGCTTTAGCTGGCGGTTCCCGGCAGGCAGCACGCTCACATTCAGTCATATGCAGCATGAAGACGACCGTTTGCAGTACGACGGCTCGCAGATCCAGTTTATCGGCTTCGATCAGTTGGAACAGTTCACAGAGCAGCAGTTTTTCTACTTATTGACGAGAAATCGCAACAGAACGTCTAATGGGGTGCGTCCATACGTGAGGGCCACCTGTAATCCCATGCCCGATCACTGGCTCGGAGAGTTTATCGCCTGGTGGATCGATTCTGAGGGTTACATCATCAAGGAACGGTGTGGCATAGTGAGATGGTTCGTCCGTCTCAACAAAAAAGTTCATTGGGGCAACAGCTACGAGGAGATGCGAACCCGGTTCCCAAGTCAGAGACCCAAGAGCTTCACATTTATCTTAGCAACAGTTTATGACAACAAGATCCTACTCAAGAACGACCCTGGCTACTTAGGCCAACTGTACGCGCAGGACAATGTAGAGTTTATGCGCTTACATGGAGAGGGGGAGGGGGTGGACAATAGAGGGGGCAACTGGCACGCGAAGCCCGAGGCCGGCAAATTCTTCCATGAAGATTGGTTCCAGGTAATATCACGCGACAAGATCCCACAGGCCGCGCCATTGTCGGATCTTCTCTACTGGGATCTCGCAGCTACTGAGAGGGAGCTCGCAGGAACGTCAACCAGGCCACCAAGCCATACCGCATGTATCCAAATGCGAAAACACGCCGGCTTAGTCTATATCATATTTGCTGATTGGTTTATGAAAGGCCCGGCCGTAGTAGAACGCCGCTTCCTGGACACGACGAGGGCGCAGCAGAGAGAAACCGGCAGGGGAAAATTGCGAGTCTTTTGGGAGATGGAGCCTGGCAGCGCCGGCAAACGCGAGGCATTTCGATTGCAGCGAGAGCTAATGCACCCACTGGGAGGGCAGCAACGGATAGAGATCGCCAGGGCAGTTCCGTCAAGGGGTGATAAGATGGAAAGGGCGAGACCATTTGCCGCAGCAGCTAAAAACGGGTTAGTATATGTGATGGAAGCATCATGGACCAAGCACCTGATCTCGCATCTACACAACCAGCCACAGCATGATCAGGACTTGATGGACTGTTGCAGCGGCAGCTACACGCAGATCCTGGCAAGTGGTTTAGGACCGCAGCGACAACGCAGCAAGTCACGAATGAGGTAAGCGCAATGCCAGAGATCAATTGGCTAGAGTTAGCATTTTGGCAGCATCAAAAGAACGAGGAGTTAGAACGACAGCGCCGAATCGTTCTAGCCAGGGATCTTTACGAAGGCACGATCCTTGAAGCGCTGCTCACTGAGCTCGAGAACAGTCTGTTAAGCGGCGACATTACGAACGTGCCATCATTGTTCAACTTCTACGCGGCGGTAGTTGACGAGCAGCTAGATCGATTGAGAGTAAACGATCTACTGGACGGAGCTCACCAGGACGCGCAGCCGGTCGACTGGGCACGCAGAGCCTGGCAGGCCTCGGAGATGGACGAGCGCCAACATTGGCTACATCGAAACGCGAGTGTAGACGGAGAGGCATTTTTACTCTTAGCTCCGATCCAGGGAGAGGAGCATATTACAATCCAGGTACTACCACATCAGCGATTTACCGACGTGGACGTCGGCGGCGACGGTGAGGGGATGATGTTCCACTTCAAGGGCGAGGAGCGCCCCGGCATGTTACCAGCGGCCGCATCGAAGCGCTGGACTGAAACAATCCTAGAGAACGGCGAGACGATCACCCGGCAGCGAGCGACCCTATACATTGCCGCCGATCCAATAACGGGAGAAGGCGGCCGGATAGAGAAGTACGCCAAGGACGAAGCTGGAAACTGGGTTACACACATGGACGAGGGAGACGAGGGCAACCCGATAGACTGGCCCTATCCATTCCCGATCATAAGAATGAGACACCCATCAGGCGGCCCGGCCGGCAGGCGTGCAACTGGCCCACAGCACGTATTAGACGACATAATCACCGGCATGATTCGAGCGACGAACACAACCAGCTTCCCTCCATTGATAACAATAGGCGGTTATCCGACCATAGACGGCCAGATCCCGGCCGAAGACGGCAGCAATGTTTGGCGGTTTGGCCCAGGAGTTGTAATCGGCTTACCAGAAAGCCCAGACATGATAAAGATCGAGGTATTGAAGCCAGGCGACTTGAGCCAGGTCATGAACAGTTACCGGGAGTTGGTGCAGGCAATGTCGATCACGACCGGCGCGGTGAGCTTATTGGCCCACAGGGTAGGAGGCCAGCCCCCGGCAGCCCGGCTATTACGCCAGATGGACATTAGGCCAATGGCAAAGACAAGGCGAGCTCAGAGCACATTTGGCAACTCGTATACATTGATGTTTCAACTCTACAAGCGCCTGCACAACGAGCTCGCGGAAGGCGAAGGCATCGAGCCAATAGAAGACACGGATCCACTGGCAAGGGTCCATGTGCATTGGCAGGCGGCCGACGTCATTGGCGAGCTCCAGGACGAGCTACCAGAGGAAGAAGCTCAAGAAGAAGGGGCAACGGCAGAGGAGAACGCAAATGCGGCTGCCAACTAGCCGAACGATCAGCAACGCGCTTTTCGCATTAGCAATAATCACTCTCGCAATCACGGTGCTCATGATCGCACGATTAAACAAAATCTCTACTTTTGGTCCATTGTTGGAAGACGAGTGGGAACTAGGGCAGAGTCTGGGCGCAGCAATTCCACTTATGTTCATAGCCGGTATTACACTTTCGCTGATATCGGGCATCTTTGAGAGCTTGTCAAGGAGGAGAGGCGGCAGGACACGTCGCCACGTATCATCATAGTTAATTTAATGTGTATTAAACTAAGCATGAATTTGAAGGAGTGACACCATGGCAAGAGTACAAATAGCGGTAGAAGTGGTCAAAGAAGCGGGCGTACTGAAGACAGAGACGGCCGTAGCAGCAGACGGTCATATGTTCCTGAACGACGGCAACGTCGTGCTGAGAATCACCAACGGCGCAACGGCTTTGACGCTCACGGCGATCACACATACCACGGTCAAAGGCCTGGCGGTCGACGACAAAGCCTTTACCATAGGGGCAAACGAGAACTGGGAAATGCGCTTTGACCCGAATGTTTTTAACGATCCTAACCAGATGGTCTTCATAGACTACAGTGACACCACGGACGGAACTGTAGAGGTTGGCCGACAGGGATAGTAAATCTCAGGGAGAACGGCCCTGGACGCGGCAAGACACGGCCGGCGCACTCCTTAGCGCCCTCGTTACTGGTCTTTTCTGCGCTTTTATGCTATGGTTGCTTTGTCAGGCGTACTGTCCGACGTAAGGTAGGCAGCATGAGAAGGATAAGGATCATTGCAGTTGTCCCAGTTCACAAAGAACATGGAATCCGGCGAGGCCGGATTTTCGAGGCAATCATCAAGAACAGGCAAATATCCGTCATGGGTGACCAGGGCGAAGAAGTTCGCTTGTGGATCCGCCATTTTGAGTACCTGCGCGATCCAGAGATGATCACCAGTGAGTGAGGATACCAGCAAGCGCATTGAAGACTTACAACGCTTTGATCCCACACTACTACGCAGCAGGCCATTGACTTCCAACAGTTGGCAGCGCATGGAAGGCGAGGCCTGGTCATGGCGTCTTCACGGCCAAACCCTATTCTTCAAAACGTGGGAGCCCCTGCTACTGCAAGACGCCAGCAAGATCATTTTGCGAGTCGAGACAATCTGTAAAAGGCACGGCCTGATCTACGATAGAATCGAGTTTGAATACAGACCAAGGCCGAAACGGTGAAGTCAGAGCCAGAAGACTACGACGAGACCGTGATCGAGTTTTGGGAGCTCATCTGCTTTGCGATTCTTGGCGCGCTCGCTTGTAAGGTAATCGCAGTTGCGATAGAGACGGCCGCCGTCTTCATCATTAGTAGTTAGAAATGTTCATTCATAAGTGAGGCTAATATGGACCAAGCACTAGAAGAAGTAACAAGACGATACTTTGCTTTCGAGAACCCAGGCGCAGCCCCCCTACCGCTCAGGAGGCCGCGATCTTAGTTGAGGCTTTTCTTGCCGAAGAAGACAAAATCCCACTATACGAATACAAAGCCCCGATCCATAGCGAGGATGTTTTAGACAGCCTAGCAAGACACGCTTAGGACCATTACTACTAAGCAGCAAGGGTCATTGCGACCACTACTGCGATCACAACAAGGGTTGGAGAGACCACCAGGGGGCTACCGCTTGCAAATCAGACAACAGATCGTATAGAATGGATAGGTACGCACTTGCGTATGTCTTCCAACTCGCCGCAGGGCGCGACCTAGCAAGTCGATACTGATCGGAGGATCAATGTCAGAAGCAACCGGAGATAAAGATACGGGCAACGGCGAACCGGACGCAGCCCCTACCCCACCCAAGGATGCCACCCCGGCCGCATCAACCAAGTCACAGAACATGATCCCACAATCGCGGGTTAACGAGATCACGGCCGAGAAGAACGCGGCCTTAAAGAAGCTCGAAGAAATCCAGACTTGGAAAGCAGATCAGGAAGCGAAAGCAGCGCAAAAGACCAGAAAGAAGCTAGAGGATAACGCGGAGCACGAAAAGATCGCCATCGCGCTTCAATTGGAGCTTGACGGCTTGAAAGACGTGAAGGCTCGAGCAAAGAAAGCCGAGACCGCCCTAGCAACCCAACTGAAAAAAGCACGCGCCAACGTCCCTGATCACCTCTTGCCCTTACTTGACCCCATGGATGCAGCGGATCAACTAGACTACCTCGCAGAGCACGGCGAAGCACTTATGCCCCCAACGGAGAAGAAGAAGACCGTTACGAACATGAACGCAACAGATGGAGGCACAGGAGGCGACGACAAGAGCGACGAGGCATCGATCCGTACTAGATTTGGGCTACCCCCCGCCCCGGAGTAGGAAACATGGCAGACATTGCCGTAGATAAAGAAGAAGTCGGCGACTTGCCGCACGCCCTGGTCAGAGACAAGACCGCAGGCGCGACAGGCAGCCGAGGAGACTGGGTTTACATCGCAGCCGATGGAGACATCGAGCTAGCCGATGGAAGCGCAGCGGGAACCGCGAGAGCTTTTGGCATCGTGGTAGCCATTGGTGGAGGCAAGGACGACTTTGTAGTCGGCGATGTAGTGACTATCGTCTACCTTGGCCCAGTGAAAGGCTACAGCGGCATGACAGCAGGCGACGTCCTTTTCGCAAGTGACACGGCCGGCAAGGCCGCAGACGCCGCAGGCACAGTCGCCCAGAAGTTAGGGCAGGCTTTTGATGCAGAAATCATCATGGTCAACCCTGAGCTAGGAGCATAAACATGCCTATTTTAGGATTTAGAGACCTAGCAAGTGCTCAAAGGCTACACCCACTTTGGGATCTCGAGTCGATGAAGAAGATCGAGCTCGCAAGTGGGAAGACAGCCGACGCCATGTTAGCCGACGTTCAGACCGGCCTAAACATCAAAAATGGCGAAATACTCTCCCACCCGTATTACTCAGGCTTGTTTTCAATAACCGACGAGGTTTTCGTAGAAAGCGCAGTCGGCGGATCTAGAGGAGTGGTCGAAATCACTGACCGCACCGTCATGGATCCTGGAGGCGGCAACACGACCGGCCATTCGGTCCCCATTAAGACGTGGGGGCGCGCGATTGGTTGGTCCTTTATGGGCTTGCAGAAGGCAAGCCAGCGGAAACTTGACGCTGATGTTACCGCTGTCATGTCAGACTTAGGGACACACCCTCAGTTTCGCATCTTGCGCCGCTTTTTCCTCATGGCGGCCGAGGACGTCGGCGATACAAGTAACGCATCACTCCCCCTTGCCAATGGTACGGCGAACACGACTAAGTACATACCCATGCCGAACGGCGAAGGCAAGGTTTTCCTGAACACCCATGACCACTTTTTGCGAGTTCCTACTCTTAATGTAAGCGCGGTTGACGCGGCGATCAACCATCTCGAGGAGCACGGCCATAAAGCGCCATGGGACATCACCGCTTCCTCAAACGCTACCGACATCGCCGCCTGGCAGGCCATGGCGAATTGGAGACCGCCCACATTCTCCGAAATACACTACATGAGCTTGTCAACGGATCGAGCAAAGTTATCTACCACTGACTTTGTGCAGGGATTCTATGAGCACGCCAAGGGCATCGCGCGCGTCTGGTTCAACGACCGCGTACCAACCAACTACTTTGGCGTCCACAAGAATTACGGAGTAGGCAGCCAGATGAACCCGGTAAGGTATCGCATTGACCCGATCACCGGCTTTGGTTACAAGATTATGCCTGGACAATGGCTGAATCAGCCGCAGATTTACGCGGCCGTAGCTACTGAGTACGACGCCGGCATCGGCGAAGATCGGACCAATGGCGTACTTACTTTCGTCGCTGGCTCAGGTGATTACATAGATCCAGTGATCGGCGAGGGTTAGCAGCCCCAGTTGATACACTTGTTCTAAGCCACGGACAGGCCGGCGATAAACGTCTCAGTCGCCGGCCTACCGTGGGCTCTACGTCTCAGAAACAAGGCAATTGCGGAGACAAGGCAAAATGGTCCTTATAGAGACGGCAATAGGATTGCCGAACACTTGCACAATTTGCGGCCGCAATCCAGGCGAAACATGGTACATGGAGACCGAAGACAAGGCCCGTTCCGGCATCGCTTTTTGCCGAGAGCACGCCTTGGAGCGCGATCCATCATTGGCCGAGCCAGAAGACGGTTTACGCGTAAACACCGCCGCCGAGCTTTGGGAGCAAACCAGCGAGGGAGCTCCTATCGCTACGATAGAGCTAAAACCACCGGATGATCTGATGGAGATTCACGGCATAGGAGTTGCCACCAACGGAAAGTTGAACCATATGGGCATCCACACTTTCCAAGAGCTCCTGGAAGCCAACCCCCTAACAGTAGCCCGCCACATTGGCAAGAGCCCGAATCAGGTAGAGGACTGGCAGAAAGAAGTGGCAGGTGAGGCATGACAATCACTTATGACGAAGCCGTGATGGACGACATCACTCTGATCCGAATGGAGATCGGAGACGGAACCGAGGGAGACGGACCCAGGCCGAACAGCGATAATTTTTCCGACCAAGCGATCACCCGCCTACTTGGAGAAGAAGGAAACGTCGGAAGAACAGCAGCCCGGCTCTCAGAGATCCTATCTCGCGAATGGGCTATAGTGCCAACGCAGATCACAGCCGGAGGCTTGTCGGAAAGATCCAACGCCGCTTACTACTGGGGGCAACAGGGTATGCGCCTACGCGCTCAGTACGGAGAAGCCGGTAAACAAGCCGGCTTCAACTTTGTAGCCCAACCACTGAGGCAGAGTTAATGAACAGCCATTCATTGAAAAGGCTCATGAGATCCAACAAGGCAGAGATCGCCACGGTCCCGGAAAGCGCCTTATCGGCGACCGAACGGCTAACGCTAATCCCCGAAACCATGATGACGCCGCCTGCACCACTGAACGCCAAGGACGCAGAGAGAAACGGCCTGGCCTCCAACATGCAGCACTTCCGCGTTTACGTGCCATACGATGATCGCATCAAGCCCAATATGCGCCTGATCGACTTGGCAAGCGCCAATGACTACCGCATCACCGGGATCTTGCCCTACACCCCATTAGGAAACCCGTATCCAATCGCGCAGGAAATCCTAATGACGCTGGAGAACTAATGTTTTCAGTCACTGTAGAGGCCGATGAATTAGACAACATTTTTTCCTACCTCGACAGGCTAGAGGCAGGGATCGGCGAGAGCAGCGGACCACTATCGGCCATGGTGGAAAACATCACTGTGCTACTGGAAGGCATCGCGTCAGGCCTGGCCCCCTACTTAACAGGAACACTTTCAGACAGTCACGCCTCGAGAATGGTATCGGCAGTCTGGGGGCAAGTGTACCTTGAAAGCCTGGAGAACCCCTTGCTTGGCGGTTTTACGGACGTCTACGGCCCCATCGTCCACATCGGCCGGCCCTGGATGGTCTGGGCGATGAATTCTGCAAGCGGATCGATCAACAACATCATAAATCAGTTCATCTCCCAACTGTTTAGTATGCTCTAGGCTCCCAATTCTGGCTCACGTTAGCTCGCTCGAGCCACTGGGCTTTTACTTGGCATAGCCCAAGTAAAACAAGGCTAGGCTCCCCAGAGGCAAACTTGTACAACAAAGACACCGAACGCTTACTAAGAGAAGAACTAGAGACGCTGCTCACGCCCGTACTGGTTACCGCTGGCATTGTGAATGTCATCTACAGGTACAGGACAACCGCTGGCATCGTCAGGGCTAGTTTGTCATTCTCTCCAATTGAGACAATCAGTATGCCGGAAGTTTTAGCAGGCGACTCCGCTCTGATAGACTTGCGTCTTGTAGGACAGGTGGTACACGAAAACTCCGAAGCCGATCTAGAAGCAGCAGAAGATACATGCGGAGAAATTGCAGGTATACTCTACGAAACGTTAGCCAAGTCTAGAAACAGCGTCTGGAGAAAGGTTAGCTTTGTATCGCCAGGCGCACGCCCCGCCTTCCCAGATAGCGTCATGACTAGGATCGTGACAGTTGACGCCCGTTTTCACATAGTATGAGGTAAAAGAAATGGCAACCGTGAAGAAATCAGCCCGGCCGCAAAGCAAGCGACATGTGGTTGTGAAACCGATCTATTACAGCAATCCGAGATCCAAGAGAGCGAACAGCGATCTCGCGCCAGGCGAGAAGGTAACGCCGGATCACCTGGACGACGAATCTTACGCCCTGGTCATGGAAATGGGGCTATTAAAGTTGGAGGACTCCAATGCCTAAGACCGGAAACGCTTACGTCAACGATTTTGGCGTACTGAAAGTCACACTTTCAGCAGCCAACGTCGCCGCAATCGCAGCTTTTACAACGGCTGAAGATGTCAACCTGGAAGGAGTGGTTGTATCGTTCGTTAGGCAAAACACCCCCGCCCTACCGATAGGCACACAGCCAGTGGTTGGCGATACGCGCCCCATCGTCACCAAGGGCAAGTCGATCCCTGAAAACGAAGTTTGGCAGATTGTCATAGTCGACGATGAAACGGCCAACAACGTAGGCGAATGGGGAACCGATCTCTTACACGCAATAGAGATATTCAGAGAGTTGTTCGGAGTGCCGACCCAATCATTAGGCGGCCTGGTCTACTTCCCCGATGGAGACACGGCCGGCAAAATGGCGACCACCCTGGTCAGCCCGGAAATTATCAGCATGGATCCATCGAGCATGGATGCAGCCGCGAACAACGTAGCAACCCGAATGGTTACGTTGATCTCGGAGAATCACACGGAGGCAAGAGTTGTCTAACAAGAAAACCCGGCCGCCAGCAGCGGCCAACGGCTACGAACCCCTACTAGAAATCAAATTCACCAGCGAAGAACATGATATCGAAGGTTCCGTATGGATCCCAAGGATGCTGGACGATAACGACATCTTAGTTTGGAACAGGATCAAGGAGCGCAGCGAGGAAGACAACGCGAGACTAGAGGAGAAAATGACGCCGATCAAGATCGCTTTTCTTGATCGGTTGCACATGATCCGAAAGTGGACCGTTGTCTACGTAGAAGAAGACAAGAAAATTCCTATTCCGCGAAAAAACCCGCCCTATCCGATCATGCAACACGTCGTCACTCAAACGAACCGCTTAATTGTGGAGGCCACAAAGCCCCCTTTTTAGCACTCGCAGTCCGATCCGCTTTGCGCGATGGAGCTCCGCTGCCATGGCCCACGCGCATGATGCAAGTATGTCTTGACTACCAGGGAACAGCACAAGCCGGCCAACCAATATGGCGGCATTGGCCCTATCCCCAGAAAGACTGGGCTTACAACAACTGGTATCTTGAAAGAATGGAGCATGTGTACCGTGCTATAACATTGTTCCAAACCGAACCGGACACGTGGGATTCAAAACAGCAAGATCATTTCAAAGCGATCATGCAGGATGCGGAAAGGTATAGGCTAGAAGACTGAGGAAGCGCTAGACATGCCGGATCTGAGCATCAACATCAAGATCAACACTAGCGCCAACACAGGCGCAATTAGTGGATTGAAAGGGGAAGTAGACGAGCTAAAAGCATCATTTGCGGGACTGGAAGGAGAAGCCAAGGACGCCGCACGAGCCCTAGACAAAGTGGGGGATGAAGCCAAACAAGCAGACAGCAATTTCGATAAGACGTCGAAGAACACACACAATTTCGAGACGAAGTTACACGCCATGGGAGTTACGGCCGGCATCTTCCTTGCCGGAGCGCTAAAGACAGCGGGAGAGGCAGCCATCAATTTCGCCAAGGAGAGTCGCCAGGCTTTTCTAGAGTTCGATCAGGACGTCCGGCAAGTCATGACGCTAGTTGAAACAACTAGCAATACGACCTTTGAGTCTATGTCAATTAGAGCCAGGCAGGCGGCAGAGGACATGCAGCGGATACCGGACGAGGTATTGCCGGCAATCTACCAGGGGCTGTCCAGAGGGATCAGCGAGGAGAACATCTTCAAGGATCTTGAGCTCGCTAACAAAGCGGCCAGGGCAGGCATGGCAAACCTGGAAGGAACATTAGTCGCCGGGCAATCCGTTGTCAAAGCCTACGGCGATGAAGTCCTTAACTTGACCGAAGTCTACGATCTATTCTTCTTTGGCATCAAGGAAGGCGCAATCACCATGCAGGAGCTCACGAGCGGGATCTCCGAGGTAACGAGCGCAGCGGGCGAAGTAGGCGTACCACTGTCAGATGTAATCGCGATGCTCGTCGTAATGACCAACCAAGGTGACAGCTTCAACGAGGCGATCCAGTTATCGGCTTTGTTGGTGACCCAGTTGGGTATTGAGGGCAGCGTAGCATCCCAGGCCTTCATACAATCGTGGGGAGGAACATTTAGGGAGTTTATCGCCCAAGGCGGCAACATGGCCGAGGCGATGCAGATCATACAAAATCACGCTGAAGAAGCCGGCATAGCTCTAGGAACGTTCCTGGTAGGAGACTCTAGCTTTTTCCGCGATACCCAGGCCATGCGCGGAGCCCTCGAGCTTACCGGGATCCACCTGGAAGAATTTCTTGAGATCACAGGGAGGCTAGAGACAGAAGCGGCCGGCAGCATGGAAAAGGCCTTTGACATCATGGACGAGCGCCTTATCTCCGGTCAAGAGAGTTTCGCGGTATCCGTTGCAAACTTCAAGATAACCTTTGGCGAACTGATCGAAGCAGCCGAAGTCACGCAGTTTATAGACGCCGCAAGTGATTTTCTAACTAGCGCCGCAAACGTAAGCGCGGACTACTTTGGCCTAATTATCTCGGAGTCAACAGAAGCAGTTACCAGCCTCGAGGAGTACACGGCGGCCCTGGCAGAACTGGACGCCATTCAACAAGAAATTGATGCGTCTTCCACGTTATCAATATTCGCCCTTGGCAGCTTAGAAGAACAAATGGCAGAAAAGCGTATCGACTTGCTCGAGCGCCTACTGGATTCTTCAAAAGACGTCCTGGAATTCCGTGCGAACCTGGCGGCAGTTTACGGCCAGGAGTTCGCAGACACTTTTTCCGATGAAGCGATCCAAAAAGTCATGGACATGGCCGACGCCCAGGAGAGGTTAGGCAGTCGCACGATGATCGGGAGGATCGAGGCCGCACAGATCGACATATCGACCGCCGTCGTAAATTCAATGTTTCTCATTAAAGACGCCATCGACGAAACGAACGCGGCAAACATGTTGGATCCGTTCGTCGAGGGCGCAGAAGAAGCAGCCGAGAGAATAGCAGCGGCCTTCGGAAGCGTGCGAGGCAGCGTAGAAACCTACCTTGAGGAATACGCAAAGCTACAGGAAATGAGAGAGGGGATCCCAACAGGTGAGGAAGGCGACCCGTTCTTTAGGCTAGTTGACGCTTCCTCTATCTTGGAACAAGCGGCCTTGGTAAGAACGGCCCTCACCCAGATCAAGGAAGACTTGAGACAACTGGCGATTGATACGGTCATAACCAAGATGTTCGAGGGCGAGACATTCAACGAGTCTATCGCCAACTTGATGATCTCCTTTGAGCTCCTAACTGAGGAGGAAGCCAATCAGCTATTGATGATCAAGTCAGTATCTGAGGCCGTCGTGGGTCTATCCGAACTAGCCCCCGATATCTTTGGCGAAATGATCGACCCAGCGGAGGCAGACGCCTTTGCCACAGCCATAGGCTTGATCGAGAGCGGAGCAATTGGCATAAAAGAAGCAGCGGAAGCCTTAGACAAGGACTACATCTATGACATAGCCGGAGCATGGGAGGAAGCGGGAGGCAAGGTCGGCGACCTAAAAGGCAACCTTGATAGTCTGCCCGAGGAAGTAACCATCACCGTTAATGTAATTGTCAACGCGGATCCATTGCCGGACTACGTGTTTACGCCACCAGATCCAAACAGCCCACCGCCAGGCAGCGGACAAGACGGCCGGCCAGACCCCTACGCACATGGAGGCATAGTAACCGGAGGAATCCCAGGAGTAGACAGCGTGCGAGCTCTACTCACGCCGGGCGAGCTCGTGATCCCGGCAGGACTAACCGGCCGTTTCGCCGAAGGAATCGACGCACTACAAGCCTGGCTAGCACAGCAGGGATTAACTGGCCTACCGTCTCGCTCAGGAGGACTGAGCTACCAGCAGGCAAACGCCGCTGCAACTACGAACCACTACACGAACCACAACCACCATTATTACAACCGCGAGGCCGCCGCACTCAGATTTGCTATACTTAATGACTTAGCATTGACAAGACGGAACGAACCCATGGAGGTTCCTTAAATGCCGACTTTTGCAATAGGAGAGCGAGACGACTACAGCGGAACGAAGGGGATCAATTTTGTCTCAGGTGATCTCAGGCTAATCACAACCGGACATCAGGAGGGCATGTTAGCAGATGATGGGCTTTACACCCAAACATTTTGGCTGATTGCCACCGGAAGCGATCCAGAAGCAGAGATAATCGAGCTTGACGTTATTCTGAGAATGGCGGTCGAGTATCACAACGAGCAGAACGATCAGATTATCGCCCAATATTTACACGAGACAACACCAGACGAGCCAGGAGCAACAGCCGGAGTAAAGGGAGGTCGTGTGGCCCTAATCACTGGCTACAAATTAACCACTCCACCAAGCAACATGATCCATGGTCATCTTAGAGAGCACAGCACAGATATTGTGATGCAACTTGCAATCACACGTCAACATTTCGAGGAGCAAGGGCTTACAACCCTAGCCGCTATGGGAGACATAGCAGCAGACGGCGGCAGCCACAAGAACCTACTCACAGCAGACGGCGGATCTTTACCCAGTCGCATCAAGCATTTTGAATTTACCCCCCGCCCCGGCGATGCCATAGGTAAAGTGTGGATAGGAATACGGTCTGATGGAAATGTAGCCCCACGTCACGGTTTAGGATCAGCATCACCCATTGTAATCCGATACGGCAATACAATAATAAAATTCAATGACGCCAGTTATGGCGGAGCGGACGTAAGCGAGACCCCCTTTACAGCCGACACAGATATGAAATTTCGCTTGTCCAAGAGATTGAACGGCAGCGCCGAATTTCTTACAGGACAGCACACACTACTACTCATGTGCAAAACAACCGACGCAAATACGGAAGTGCGAGCCCGTTTATCACTCAGTTGGGAGGATCCTATAGACGCAGAAGGCAGCGGATTGAATCAAGCAATTACACTAGGGGAGTTTGTTTTCAGTGACGGATTGTGGCAGGTCTACGATCTTGGCGTACACAGACTTAGCGGAGTAATGCCCCGGCTAGACATAATGGATCTTATGGGAGCAGCACAACCACAAATAAATATCGAAGCCGAGCGAACAGCAGGAACCGGCAAGGCGTTTTGGGGAACTTACGTAATCCTGGGAGCGGATCACAGGCTACATATCGACCAGGCGAACGCGTCCGACGATCACGTTATCCATATTGTTACAGCAGACGACTTTCAGGTTGATGTAATAAGCATTGACTCTGCCTTCAATATGACAAAGCCAAGTGTTACCCATCACAATTGGATAATCCCACAGCGAGGCGGTTGGATGGGAATGGTACTAAGCCGGCAGGCCAGTTTCGAGAATTCCGATCTTGCCACGGCTCCAGAATTTAGAGTACATCATTCCTGGCGAGGCTACCGTGACTAGACGCAGGCCGATCAGACGCGGATTTAGCGCGAATGGCGTAGTAGAAGCGCAGCACACCAGTATAGACGTATACCGGCCAGTAAAGTTAGGAGGCCGCTTCGAGGAGAACATTCGGCCGTGGATCGTTGACTGGGTAGACATTAAGCGGCTAATTGGCGGCGACTGGGAAGCCTATGGAACAATGTCAGACGAGAAGTTTAACATTGAAGTAGCCCAATTCTGGTTTTACAACCGGATCGGCTTTGATCTCAGATGCCGCTATGGTGGATACAGGCGCTGGCGCGGAATGATTGACGAGGTAGAGATCACCTTCAACGGCCTCACAATGAGAAACAGCCTAATCCCCGTTCGCAACGCGATCCGCGCCATCTACACAGACCCAGACGACCACGAGCCCCAAGAGATTGTGGGATGGACACTCAATCAGGACTCGATAGATCGTTTTGGCCGGCGCGAGGAGATCCTAATAGACGATGATTCTACGGAAACGATCACTCAATCACACGTAGACAAGGAATTGTTGCGCCTTGCATGGCCGCAGCCAGAGTTTGTAAGCCTGGCGACCACCGGAGAAACGCCTAACAAGTGCATCATTCGAGCCAGCGGATATGTAAAGACATTCGCAAACAAGTATGTGACCGTGGGAGATGGAACAGCAGATGATGTTGACAACTATATTAGCGACATTCTTCAAACTGACTGCGAATTTTCAGAACCCGGAATTTTCGAGGTAAATAGCACCCAGATCATTACCGGATCGGACGTGCCAGAAACCGCATGGTCAGAGATCCTTAGAGCTTTGGGCATGGACGACGATCCAGAACTACCCCCCTGGCTACTACGCGTAAACAGAGATTTAACATCGGATCTGTACCGTTTGAAGGCCGAGCCTACATTGTTTTGGATGAACGGCGCTTTTCATGCGTCCCTTGGCGGCCGAAATGCAGTCGATGCTTGGATGATCGAGCCACAAGTGATGTGGGATCCAAGATGGGGAAACATTAAGCCCCCACCTGGAAGCTGGAAGGTTCATGGAAACGACATACCCGCTTTTGAACTCCGCATGGGAGACAGTCAGGTACAGCCATCGGTGACCAACGCTGAACCAACAGATAGCCTCCAGGCGACCCTAAGCACAGAAGATCAAGGCGACCACGGAGATCCCGGAGGATTTCCCCCAGGATGGGAGTTACCCCCAGGATACAGACCAGAGCCATACGTACCAGACCCAGACGGCCCAGACCCAATACAATAAAGGTAAAACCATGCCCATTGGCTCATACCACAGACGACCTAGAAATGAAGGAGCCCAGGCCCGCCGCTTCCGAGCTCTGCTAGGGACCGGAGCGGGAGGATCCGGCCCAGTAACTGATCATGGAGCATTGACCGGCCTTGGCGACGACGATCACCCCCAGTACCTGCATATAGCCGCTAATCGCACAGTCACAGCGCAGCACAGCTTCTCGCCTGTTTCAACGACCCCGCCATTTCTGCTTGGAGTTAATGCACAGGGCGAGCTAGTAACTGGGCTAAATGCTGATCAGGTCGACGGTGAGGAAGCCAGCGAGCTCGCTAAATCCCAGGCCGGCGACGGTCTATTGATCAGCGGCAGGATCCTACGATTAGATACGCCAGGCCAACTGAGCGTATCGAGCAGCAACGACCCGGCCGGCAGTCACACACACGCGATCACGGCCAGCAACAACCCAGGCGCTGCTACATCTTTGCTGAAGACCAACGGAAGCGGGCTTCTACAGATAGAGGGTCTAGGCGTAGGAGCATCGCCGCAAACTGGCAACATCATAACAGGAGCGAGTGCCCGTATAGGACCAAGCAGCTCGCACAACATCACATTTAACGATACGAGCAGGCGCTTGAAGCTCGAGAGCCATCTACGCCTGCAAAACGATGGAGTAAACGTAGATTTTGACACCGATACAGGCGGCAGTCTGTTCATTGAAGCGCCCGGCGACATCAGCATCAACGCCGAAGGGAAGGACGTCCACCCCAAGGACGCATACGACTTGAATTTAGGCACGCTGCCAAAAAAGTGGCTCACTATCCATGCAGCGGAATTATGGGTAGAGACCCTGGTCGCACACGACACCATAGCAACCATTGGCGGCCGCATCCTGGTAATCCCAACGACGGAACTAATCGCAGTTCTCTTAAAAGGAGCTTCCACCGTCGACGTCTTACATAATCAAATGGCAAATAATGATCGCGTGTACATGGAGGCAGACGGAAAGGTCGAATTTATGTTCATTGACGGAGGGGACACTCCGATCACAGGAGGCTTCCGATACAACATCGTGCGAGACCTTGACGGCAGCGGCGCAAACGAATGGCAGGCCGGCGCGGCCATGGTGAATATGGGTCAGACAGACGACGGATGGATCGATTTGTATTCCGTTCAGGGAGTAGCAGCAGGAAGCACGACAGGTCCAACCATCGTCATGAACGTGCGAAACAGCTTGACCTACAATGACTGGTCCGAACGCGCAGCATTTGGCAACCTGGACGGCCTCTACGGAGTCTCCACAGACAAGTATGGCGTAGGGATCGGCCGCTTCGACAACGGCTACAACAATATGTTGATCACGGCTGAAGACGGCATTGAAATGCGCTATCGCAACGGAGGGTTGAACATCACGGTAGGCAAATGGGAGCCAGGCGGCGATTTCATATTAGGTCAAGTATCACTCAATAAATCGAACATGTTTTGGGATCAAAGCGCCGGCCGTCTCAATTTTCGAGGAGGCATCAACGGAACCGTGGTCGAGGCTTACATAGACACAGACGGCAGCATCATTGCAGGAGGAGGCACACTACAACTTGATTCTACCGGAATCAATATCACAGCAGACTCTAGTGATTGGTTCGCATTGGACGCCTACCGCTTTACAAATGATGGATCCACACTCATCAGCAGCTTGGAAGCCTACGAAAGCGGAACCACCAACAATCTACGTCTAAAAACAGCGCCAATGTCATCCGGTCCAAGCGATCTAACTATTCTTGCCGAGGGCTTCGAGAACAGTCAGCTTGATCTCAAGGTCATAAACACAACAGACGGCGCAAACAGGACCATCACCCTCACAGTCGGAGGCGTTTCTTTGCCGGAAGTCGAGGCTTTCGAGACTTACATCACGCCCACTCTACATGTTGGTCATTTGTTATCAAACGATCTAAACACGAAAATGACCAGAGGCGTAACCATTAGCCAGTGGACGGCAGACGACGAGATTTTCGCATTGAAGTCCGACGATGTAGGCCACGGCATGACAGACTTTACAGAAACCGACACGTTCCTAATGATGCAAAAGATAAGCGCAACGAAAGGCGGCGTCGACTTCTTTGGGCTCACTGAGGACGTAGTAGCTATAGGCATGGACGCGGCCGTTACAAACACCAACACCACAACAGGAACAGGAGGATTAGGAGCGTTTCAGATCAACGTGCAGATAAAATCCGGCAGCGGAGGAGCAGCACTAGGAGCCAATAAAAACCTATTTGTTATCCGCAACTTTGGCTCAACACAGTTCATAGTCAAAGGCGATGGAGACTACCATTACAATGGAGCAGGATCCTCATTTGACGGCGAAGACGACCCCGCCCTACTGAGAGCTCTCACGCTGGCAGCGGGCGCGCCAGGCATGGTCCGTAGTGCTTACGACGACCTAATAGAATACAATCAAGCCGATCTCGAGCGTCTAGGGATCGCCACCTTCCCAGAAGATGGAGGGCATTTCGTGAACGGAGGCGCATTGAACAGGCTACTAATAGGAGCGACCCATCAGCTATGGACAAAAATAATAGAACTCCAGGAACAGATAACATTGCTCCAGAACAAGATCAACAACTAACCCCATTGCAACAGATAGACGCCAAGCGCCAACAGCTTTTACAGCAGTACGAGGCCAGTAGCGTCCAGTTAGAAAGCGTGAAAGCCGACAAGGCAGCCATCCAAGGAGCCTTGCAAATACTCGACTGGGTAAGGGTTAATATTATTGAGCCAGGGCTACCCCCGACAGAAGAAGAAGACAAGGGATTTCACCTCGCGGAGGCAAAATGAAACACGTCGTCTACGTCAACGCCGGCTTGGCAGGCCCACAAATAGAATCAGCCATCGCCGATATCGTACAGGGATCTAAAGGAAATGTGATCCAACTGGTCCTCATGGATATGGCAGGAGCCATCGTCGACATAGACGGCTACACAATAACTGGAGTCATTCAGAACCGTCACAAGCCAGTTGAGCAATACGCAATCACCGGAGTATGTGCTCCAGGGGCAACAGGAACAGGAGAATTCACCTGGATACTGGACATACTAGATACAGGCGTATTCGCAGAATGGTTCGTGTTTTACACCTTCTCAAAGGTAGCCAGTCCACTATACCGATCCAATCCGGTAAAGTGGGAGGTTACGCAGTACCCAGGAGCCACAACCACCCCAGGAAATCCCACCGAAACCGTGCCAGCAGATAACGCGGCCTGGCTGAGTAGAGCGATTTTGACCGGCCTGGAGTTTGACGATCATATTCCAGACGCGCCTAATCTAGTGGGAACGGCCTATGGTCGAGAAGCGGAGGCATGGGTTCCTGTTCTGCAACGGGATATATTAACTGTTGCGGTTGCATCAGGTAGAAACCTGTTGGCTACGGACGCAAGTAAAATACTGGAGTGTACCGGAACATTTACGCTCACATGTCCGAACGGGCTTGATCCCGGCTTCCAGTGTTTGATAAACAACGTGGGCACAGGCACAATCACAATATCAGCAGCAGGCACACTCCAGTCTAAAGACTCCGCAGTTCAGTTAGCAAACCAACATGGGTTAGCCGGCTTATACCACCGAGGGGGTGACGTTTGGAACCTGTCAGGTGACATCAGTTAAGAATACCTACAAGGAGTAAAACAACATGGCCGCATCACTGGTACACATTCAAAGAGCAGTTCCGGCAGGAGCAACGCTATTCCAGGCGCTGCAACAGATTGTCGCCGGCATCGGTATCCTAGAGGCACAAGTCGGCCTCATGGAAAACTCGATTGCCACAGACATAGCAACGTTTCAAAGCACCTTTGGGATCAACTCGCCCGAAGAAGCTCAGGTTCTATATGATCGCATCGTCGCTTTCCTTGCCGTCTACCAAAACCCGACCGACAGAACTTGGGACAATCTTCGCAACCTTATTCACGCCAACGTCGCCGCCTAGTGCTTCTCTACAGAGGTGTAATAACCTTTCCGGCAGCTTCTGGAAATGGCTTCTGGAACGGAGACGGCGCTATTGCCGATACATATGGAGCCTGGCTAGCAAAAGAAGCGGCTAGCTACGCAGCGTCTCTACTGGATTTGTCCGGCGAGACCAACGACCTGCTCGAAGGAAATGGCGCTATCACATGGTCCGCTGCCAGCGGCTGGCAATTCGCCGCCGCTGATTCAAAATTCCTGTACGCCCCCGGTGTTACATTCACTGGTGGCGACTACACCATCATCATTCAGTTTGCCGCCGAAACAGGTGGCGGCCAAATTTGCGGCGTTAATGACACAAGCGCAGGCTACTCCCTGATCATCACCCCCAGTAAGTTTGGCAATCGTGTCCGCTACAACTTCGGTTCCACAACCAATAAAACCCCAGAACTCGCAGCCGGCAACCTAGCCATAGCCGGAACCAGCGTTTACCGCAACGGCGTAAACGAAGGCGGCATCACCAAAGAAGATGTTTCTACTACGGCCCCGTTCGGAATCGGCGCAGTCACTCGCAACAGTACACCAAGCGGAGATAGCTACGTTAGCGCACACATCTACTCCGTTGTAGTTAATCGCTCTATTCTTGACGACGCCGACGTAGCCACCATTGCTACCGACATGGCCGCATTGGCCGCATTGTAAGACCTAATCAAAAGGCACAACATGACAGCTTTCAATATCACCGAGGAGAACGTAGACGAGCTAAGAACCAAGGTCGACGCCAACCGTAAAAAGACCAGGGCAATCGCAGCCGAATCAATGAGCAAAAGGCAAAACGCCTATACCGTTGCTCAGTTGCAGGCCAAGTTATGGGCTATGTCCGGCAAAGGGGAAGTATTCACGCTCGACAAGGATCTGATCATTGGCCCAGGCGACCCGCCATTGGCAATACCTCATCACGTAACCTTAGACGGCGGCCAGCACAGTAACGAACCATTCCCCGACGCTATCGGCCCAGTCATCTACATCACGGCCAATCACAACTACGGCAGCGACTGGGATAACGAGCCAATCGTGTTGTGGCGCAATGCCAAGCTCCAGAACGCGGCGATCATGTATCCCAATCAGGTGAGCTCCGGTCCACCCATAAGATACCCATCAACACTAAAAATCAGTCCCTACTACGCGCCGAACGGCAGCGGCCCATTCCAAGCACACGGAGCGGCCGTAGCAAACTGTCACTTCCTGAACCCGTACCGGATTGCTGTAATCAACGCCGGCCGGGTCAAGATCGAGGACGTCAAAGGGCAGCCACTAGGAGAGGGTCTACACTTCCAAAAATCACTGGACAAAGGCACGATCAGAGACATTCACTTTTGGCCGTTCTGGTCGATGGAACAACGTTTGTGCCGCTGGATGTATGACGCATCCCAGGCATTTATTTTTGGTCACTTCGATTGGTTCAACGCCTACAATCTCTTTTGCTACGGTTATGCACACGGCTTTAACTTCTACACCGGAGGAGACCACCTATCGCCCGTTCCAGGCAGCGGCCCAACAGGTTCTGTATTCGGAGCTCACGCGGACGGTTGCAAAATCGGCCTGGTCCTACAAGGAACTGGCGCGGGAGGCGTGAAGATTTACGATCTACTATCAGCCGGCAACCTATCACTACCCGGCCCAGACGCCGCCCCTCATCGGCCAATAGAGCAGCACCGAAATGATCGCGGCCTGATCGATAGAGTGATAATCTACGGTCAAGACTCATGGGGCATCCTAATGCCCGGTTGGGGAGTCACACGCGATTCTGTGAAGATCATCGGAGGATCGTCACCTACGCCACCCACTTTCACAGGCACATCAAGATCATATGTAGTCAACTACAACTAGGAGAAAGAGCGCATGGACCCCCAAGCACCAACCTTTATTGCAGCAGTCCAAATCGCAGGAATAGTCTTAACACTAATCGGAGGAGTCGGTTCAGTCTGGTTGATTGATTGGATCACGACCCAGGTGAAACTAAACGTCAGAATGACGCAGGTGGTCACCGCAGCAGTCGCCATTCTGATCGCCGTATCGACCGCCCTCGTAACCGGCCTGCTCACGCCGGAGAGCGTCACCGTTATCAACATCAGCGCCCTATTCGCCACCGTGTTCGCCGCATCACAAGCAGAGTACCAGAGGCTAAAAAGAGCGCGAGAAAAGGAATGAGGCGACTGGGCAACAACTACAACTGGCTAGTGCTGATCGTGATCCTGGCTGTACTAATATTCCTGTTGATCTTAGCCAGGGAAGAAAGACCGACCGATCCCCCCCGCCCTAGCGTCTCACCTACCGCAACATGCGACCCACTGGCTTTCTTTACGATCCCATGCACCGGCCAGCAGCCAACCGTCACACCCTTTAACACCTTGACGCCGTTCCCGACGTCCACAGAGACGCCATCAGAGACGCCTAGCCGCACGCCGACGCCTACCAGCACCGATATGCCGACAAATACAGCCACGGCCCCGCCTGCTACGACTGAGAGGCCGACAGCGACTGCAAGCCCAACCCAAACCGCGACCGCGACCCGCTGGCCTACGCCTACGGCTACGCCCACGGCAATCCCACCAACTGCCACCGCCACATTAACGCCCACGATCAGCCCGACCAGGCCGATCATCATATGCAGAATAAACAACGGAAACAGTTGGGAGATCAGTTGCAGAGTCTGGACGAGGCACGGTTGGCAACCATACCCTTAGTCCCATAATGTTTACGCGTAAACGCTAACCGCTACAGCCGCGAGGCTTTCACTTGGCATTGCCCAAGTAAAACAAGGCTAGGCTCCCCACGTAGAATCTCCAGGAGAGGAGAAGATCGAGGAGGACAGTTAGTATCAGCGTACTATCGCTAATTCTCGAGGAAACGCTACCATGGTAATTGCAAATACGGCCCGCACTATCTTTGTGGTCCTGCTTTTTCTAGTGGTCGCATACCTAGTTAGATATTACAGGTATTGGCCGAACAGACGATTAACCGTCGTGGGTCATCTTACGTGGATTATCAACAATCTACTGCTCTATATTGCGTGGTTAGTTTTGATCTATAGTAGTAACCCCAACCCACCTTGGGAGACCCTGATCATATGGGCTATCTTTGCCAGAGCCCACATTGCCTTTGTGGTATTGCTTGACATCCGACATAGGATAAATCTCAGGGCTAAAAGGAGCCGGCCGGGTGACCATTGATCAGTTCAACACGTCCATAAATGTAGCCGGAGTTTTAATAACAATATCAGGCGGCATCATAGCTTGGTTCGTCTTCGCGAGAGACACCAGGCACAAAGAGGAATCGCTAAGGCAAACGGAAGACGAGAACCAGGCCGAGAAAGAGAGTAATCAGCGCGAGATCCTGTTAGCGCGAGAGAAGTTTTACAACGAGATCCGGCAGGAGCTCATGGAGGAGCTAGCAGACGCAAAGCGCGAGCTAAAAAAGGAGAACGCCAGAATTTCTCAGGAGCTAAAGGACACCTACCAAAGGATAGATGATCTGGTGGAAAGCAACACGCTACTAAAACGCCGAGTAGAGGAATTGGAAGCACAGATTAAAGGCCAGAACAGATCCCAATCACAACAATAGCTTGACAGTCACTTAGACCACTGTATACTAGGTCTCCTGAACTACTAACTTACGCCATATATAGGAGGCACGAGTATGATGACCCCCACCCCTGCGGATCCGATCCGTGATGCTTGCTCACTCATAGAGCTATTCGGACAGATAAGATCGACGGCCCACCTGATCTTGCTGGCTCTCGTCCTTGACGGACCATTCATGCAAGCTAAGGACATCAGGAGAGTCACCAATTTTCAGAACAGAGCCATAACCAGGGGGATCCAGGAGCTAGAAGAAGCAGGGATCATTTACTGGGTTAATCGGCCGCAAGGATGGACCCTACGTCGGCAATGGAAGCAATCGATCATCCCCATACTGTACGAAGATATTAGCCTGGTGAGAGGACAGATATCATGAGCGATCCAGTACCAGCAATCGACCAGCTAAAAAACATATCGGGAGTCGAGGCCTTGGTGCTACTGGCTATACATCTGGCGGCAGAGGCCTTATCGCCGAGGGAGCTCCGAGACATCACCAAACATAACCAGCAGCAGATCGCGGCCGCCATAGAAGCGCTGGAGGCCAGATTTTGGCTTATGAAGGAAAACAACGGAGGTTGGAATTTGACCGCCCGTTGGGGGCTTGACGCAATGGACAGCCGAAAGAGTCCAATACAGACGAAGGACGCATGAAGAAGCGTAACTATTTTTACAAACTCCGCTTTGACATCGTAGACGATCCGCGATTAGGGATGCTACGCCCTACCCTGAAATGGCGATATATAGAGACCCTTTGCATAGCGGGAGAGTATGATCAGGGAGGCATCCTACCCAAAATAAAACAATACGCCTGGCGCGTCAGGGACGAGCCCGAGCGCGTCGAAACGGACTTCGAGGAGCTTGTAAGCGCCGGCTTATTGTCCCGAAACCGTCTCATATTCAAAGTGACTGACTTCCAAACCAACCAGAGAGCCCTAACTAGCACAGAGCGATCCAGAGCCTCACGCTCGAGAAAACAAGCCGAAGCGGCAGCGGCAGCGGGACAACAAAGGGACGATGATGCAGCGTTTCCGTCCCCAGAGAGAGATAGAGAGAGAGATAGAGATAGAGATCCAGAGATAGATCCAGATGGAGATAGAGAATCATACTTCTGGGGGTTGGTAAGTTTTACAACCAATCCTGATGAACATCCTCTATGGATGCACACACCTAATTCCTTCCGAACAAACGACGATTTTGTAAGGGCATGGGGATCATGGCTACGTCACGTCACATCAGCCAACATCACCTACACCGAAGAATCAGCACGAGCGCAGATGATAGAGTTTGAGGAGATCGGGATAATACGCAGCATCACAGCCTTACGGATCTCAGTAAAGAAGGCATGGCGCACAATTAACGAACCATTTGAGCAGGAAGCAAACAAAGTCGATCAGGATCCAACAGCGGCTGAGATCGCCACGGCAGAGGCCGAGAACGCCGAAAGGGAATCATTATGGCAGAACTGAACGCAGCATACCTCGCCACCCTGCCCCGTTGGTTAAGACTATTGAGAACAGCTTTTCCAAGACCAGTGATCCCCAAGGAGACTTTGGATCTTTACAAGGACGCCTTAACCGGATTTGGTGAAGATCATCTCTTGGCAGCCGCCCAAAGGCACATCACCAGGGGGGAATGGTTTCCTAAGCTAAAGGAAATGATCGAGCTCACGAAGGCGCAGTCATACGCAGAAGTGGTAACCAAGACCGAGCCCGTCAGCGCCCAGTATTACCAGAACATACTACGACTAAGATGGACACACCATGAACCATGCGGAGAACCAACACCAGACGTCGACGACTGCCCATTCTGCAAAGACATGAAAATTAACGCAGCAGAGCGCGCCAAAGACGGCGAAATATCGCAGGATGTAGAGACAATTCTGGAGGCCGCAGGGCATGGAAGGAAGGAGGCGCTTATTGTAGCGAACTGATTAGAGAAGAAGAAAGCGCCCCCCCGCTGGCGTAGCGGCGTCAGCAGAGGAGCACCAACCAAAGAGGAGTATAGCAGTATGGATTCAGGAAACAACAAAAATAGTATGGGGAGAACCCTGGCCCAAATTTTGAAGGTAGTCGCTTTTGGCATCATTGCAGCCTTGAGCATGGCGACCAGCTTTCTCTACATGACTGAGGTTTTCCAGATCGGCCGAGGCCTGTTAGGCGCAGGCTCTACAGTAGGCCTGATAAGCGGCCTGGTAGGAGTCTTCCTACTGGACGTCATGGCCTTTATCTGGTTACGGATATTCCTCTCTGCCAGCGATAACAACGAGCTCAGGGTATACGCCGTGATCGGCATGGTGGTTGCTTTAACCGGCAGCATCATGACGTCATTTGCCTACCTAATGATGATCGCCGCAGAGGGCTTCACTTTTCCGGTTCAGTGGACCGAGTACACACAGTACGCATTGGCGTTTATCATGGTCCTTGACTTCCTGTTGGCTTTCCTAAGCGCAGCCAGGACAACCAAGGCCCGCATCGACCAGGAAAAGGCCGGCCTAATGTCAGACGCTAACGAGGAGATGATCAGACAGACCAAGGAACGGGTTACAGAGATGATCCCTGGACTCGCAGCACAAAACGCGGCGCTCATGGTCGAGGAGTTTCAGCGCGAGTTTCTGGCAGACAGTCGGCAGGGACAGGCCGGAGGACGACCAGCCCTACCCGGCAACATGAGCCACATGCGGATACAGCAGCCGCCACATGCGCGGGTCAACCCGGCCCCGATGGACGTCACCCCCCCGATGGAAGCGACCCCCCCTATAGAAGTCGTAGCGCCCCCGATGGAGCATGAACCGATCCCGGTCATGGATAACGGAACGCCGCCACCCGAAGACATGGCCGCGCCCCCTTTACTAGACGAGGCCGAGTAGGAACGCCCGACCCAGGCAAGCCACCGCCAGCAACACATTGCCTTAATCCGCTATGTGGCAAGACCTTGCAGCAGTCGAGGAACAAGCTCAGGAAGTATTGCCCAGGTGGAAAATGCAAGCAGGCGGCCTACCGGCTGAAAAGCACGGCATAAGAAGCGCGTTACGGGTTGCCCTGGACCCGTAACAACCAGTAACAACCCGTAACGCGCCCCCACTAACCGACAACCAAGGAAAATCACATGAGAATGGTCATTCAAACAGTCCACCACAAGCTATCAGACCACTATTCCTACAGCATAGGCAGTTGGGATCCAGACGGATCTTACGACGAGTTCAAGGCATATGACGATCTCGCGACCGCAATGGCTGATTTTTGCTACCTGAACGGAGGCAGCCCAGTCCAAGGAGCAAATTTGCTACCGCTAAGGAGCATGGCGCACACTTTGGATGCAATTCTAATCGAACTACAACACCTGAACAGCAGACTAGAAGACCGGGAGAAAGCATGAGCACAGATAAACCCGAGATCATCGAACTAACCCAAGATATTCCAGTCGGCCGTCCGCACGACCTACAAAAAGGAAATCAGTACGAGGTAATCCGTTGGGAGAGAGACGAGAATAGGCCTTACGGAGTTTGGGTCATAAGCAAGACAGGAGAGGAAGTGAAGATTTTACGACGCGAGTTCAAGAAGATCGAGGGAGACAAAGAAGAATGATCATTGACGTTCCCTTAGACCTAATCTATGACAATCCCTTCCAGGGGAGATCGACTTACTCAGATATCGATCTCCTGGCAGCCGACATCGCGGAGAACTACGAGACCTTTGTAGAGACGTTAGGCCTTATGCAGTTGCCGGCCGGCCGCATCATCGACGCGGAAGGGAACTACATCGACGACGATATCTACAATCGCATCATCGGCGATGAAACGGTCGACGAGGCGAACAATCTCACTATTGGAAGCAAGGGCTTCCAGGTCCAGTTAGCATACGGCCATCGTCGCCTTAGAGCGTTTCGCCTACTAGAAGATCAGGGGAAATTCCCATACGACCAAGGCTTTATGCCAATGCAGGTACTCCAACTCTATGACGAGGAAATGCTGGACGTCGCCTGGTCAGAGAACCAAGCCCGCGCCAATCTTACCGCCATCGAGAAAGCAAGGATGCTCGATAGGAAGCAGAAGACACACCCATCAATGACACACGACGATATCGGCAAGGCATGGGGATTGTCCAGATCGTCCGTCTCCAATCTACTACGCTTACTCGAGCTTCCTTCCGAGCTCCAGACAGCCAACCGGAAAGGCGTAATCTCGCAGCGTCAGTCACTGGCCTTGCTGCCCATCTCCAAGCTAGACGAGCAGATGGAGGAGGGGCAGCGCGCCAAGCTGAACGACGTAGCCACTGAGCCAACCCCGGCCAGGCCGGCGCTCACACCAGGCGCATTGTACGCTTACGTGCAAGACCATCCTGAAACCACGGCCGAGACAATCAGGAATGAAGGGGAGAAGATCGCCAGGCTTGCAGGGGAAGCCATACCCGTAGCCATCGCGACGTACCACTACAAGGCAGGCGGCCAAGTTCGTCAAACCCTATGCCGAGGGTGCAGCTACTCCCACGGCGGCCGGCGCAAGTTTTGCATGGACCTACCATGTCTCAAGGCCAAGAAAAAGTTTTACGCAAGCGAGCAGACCAAGATCGTCGCCAAGCGTCTTGGTTACGAGTATGTTGTGCCAGAGGATCCATCGCTGAACCGTTGGCCGCATCGTAGCTTAGTGAAGATCCACTTAAACGGCGGTTGTACGCACATGGTTGTTGGATGGACTGAGAAGCGCGAAGCGGCCCGGCCAGAAGCACCGCTGTACTCGGATCACCCGTACATCACCATGACGGACAGAACGATCCCAAATGGAGTTGCGTTAGGTCACGTAGGAGAGATCGAGCAAGATTGCATAGGGGAAGAAGCTCCCACGCCATTGAAGAAGCAGGAGCTACTATTAGCAGGATCGCCAGTGGCCGGACAGCTACCAGATGAAGACCAACTAGAAGCCTGGAAGAACGTATACGCCACAACCGCCGCACGCATTGAAACCCAAATCAAGGCAGCCTTGGCGGCTGAGTCCGAGCGCCTGATACCTATTGAAGCCCAGGCACTCTTAATAAACTTTCTCCGGCCAGAAATACGCGAGGAGCGCGACAAGTGGCCGAAGTGGATCGCCCATCACCTGTACGAGCGAACGCACGATTTTGGCCGGGAAGCCCGCGCCTGGACCCTGAGCGGCCGGCCACGTCTCATGATCGAGAACGCCAGGAAATATCTAGGCCGCATCGGGATCTCGACTGATTCTATCAACATCGAACTTGCCAGCGAAGCCTACTACTACCTATCGTACTACTACCACATCCGAGAGAACCCCATCGCGATCAAGGCGGCCGACATCGAAGACCTACGCCGCATGAGAGAGATCCTAACCGAACTGAACATAGAGAAGGAGTACCCATCAGCAGCCGCAGCTATGGCAGTTGCAGAGCTTGACATGGAATGGTGGTTGGAAACATTTCACCCGCCCAAGTATCATGCAGCAGTTTTTGGAGAAGCAGAATCAATACCAAACTAGGAGAATAAAAATGGCTACTACCACATACGCGGAGTTCAAAGTCACAGTCTTAATTCCAGAGAAAGACCACGACGCATCATTCAATCTTTACAGCGAATTCGAGTTGTCTGTAGAGGAATGGATGAACGATAATCTACCCCCAGGATGGAAAGTCGTTGTAGAAGCGCAGGGAGTATAGTAGGGTAGGGGGGTAGGTTTTCTACGCCCTACTCTCAATTCTAGGTTGCCGCGTCTGGTAATGCGCGGCAACCGACCCCTTTTTTTTTAACCACACGGTTACAAACCCCTTTTTTTATTAGGAGAGAACAAAAAATGGAAGCCCTGGCCCAAGCGATAAACCCCAAGTACGCGATTTTCATCTTATTTTTAGTGCTCAGTTTAACAGGAATGATCCCAACCATGTGGTACGCATGGCAGCAGCCCAAAACTAAGGACAAGAACCAAGTTATGCTTGTCTACGTTTTCGTGATCGAAGTAATCACCATCGGCTTCGCAACCTCTTATCCTGATCCAGTGGTTCGGCTACTCGCAACCCTCATGGCCGTCATGGGTATTCTCGCAGCCATCACACTGTACCTATCAATGCGCTATCATAACGAGCCTATAGAGCTCTAGGCTTCCACAGCCAGGCACACAGGTAATCCGTTAATCCCAATCCCATGTGCGCCTGCACAGGCGCACATGGGTCCACAACTTTTATCACGCGCCCACGCATCTACCAGCCCCCACACCCCCCCCAAGAGCTAATTTTCTCAAAATATTCTCAAAACTTTCTCAAAATTTCCAGAATTTTCACCCCACAAAAAAAAATAATTTCAAAAAAAATAGGTGTATTTGCGCCTTGCTTACCTTGCGCCCTTCGGGCGCTATGCGCTACATTTTTAGGAAAGCAATCGTGCTTTACCCGACCCCCTCATAACATCGCCGGGGGGGGCTCTCCCTCAAACGCCGGGAAGGCTTACGGATTTGCTTCGCTAAATCCTACCTCAATCGCCGGTAGGCTACCCCTCAATCGCCGGGGAGGCTCCTCACGGCCCTTACGGACCTTTACTACTACTCCCTCAATCGCCGGGAGGCTCCAGATCATCGCTGACTGATAACTGTTAACCCTGGAAGCTATTGGGTTAACTGGGTTAACTCGCGCCCTGTTTACGCGTAAACGTTGACTGTGAACAGCGAGCTTGTTCACTGTTGACAGCGCATCCCCTCATGCGCCGGGGGGCTACCCCAACCACGCTACCTCAATCGCCGGAGGGGGCTCGCCCTCATGCGCCGGGGGGCTACCCAAACCACGCTACTTCAATCGCCAGAGGGGGCTCGCCCTCATGCGCCGGGGGGCTACCCAAACCACGCTACCTCAATCGCCGGAGGGGGCTCGCCCTCATGCGCCGGGGGGCTACCCAAACCACGCTACCTCAATCGCCGGAGGGGGCTCGCCCTCATGCGCCGGGGGGCTACCCCAACCACGCTACCTCAATCGCCGGAGGGGGCTCGCCCTCATGCGCCGGGGGGCTATTCTTGCTTGTCCAAGAATCAAGGACACCCCTCGTGCCGGGGAGGCAATTACTTTTGAAAAGTAATCAAACATATCCCTCCGGGGGCTCTCCGAGGGTTCCTCCATTGCCGGAAAGGCGACTTACTTGACTCGCCAAGTAAGCAAGCGAGGCTCCCCTCCCAACTTATGACAAGTTGATCCCTAACAAATCAAACCTAATTTCTATCTGGCCGACGCACGATCTGCCCCATTTTCTAGCTGGCCGGATACTAGGCGCTGCCTTCCTGCTCCACCAAATCACGCCCCAAAAGATCCGCCAGGATGGAGCAAACGCGCGCGCCGTCTTCACGATATGCAACCGCCAAGGCATCGAAGATACCAGCAGGCGAAGGTCGGCCCGCCAACGGTGGAGACCCACCCGCAGCGAAACCCAGAGAGATAGCGATCTCACGCAACTCAGGAGGAGTAGATCGCAGCACCCGCACCCGATAGGAGTATTTTGTATCTGACGTTGTTGTCATAATTCGATCCTTGCCTCGCCAATAGAGGATCTAATTCTATCAGAGACACGTATCACCATTATGAGCAGAGCATTAACGACGCATCGCAGGAGCCCCTGCTTTACATAATGATTGGTCAGTGACACGTATCCTGCTATAATTCACCCTATCACTTAACAAGGACAGCGGGAGAGATGCCCGCAACGGCGGCAGCGCCTCCAAAGTAATCCCCGCAAGTAATCAAGGGATGAACGCGGACGACAGAACCGGAGACAAACCGCCCACCGTCCATAATAGCGTAAGACATGCGCAAAGTCCGCGAATCTAGCCTAACGCGGAACCAACGTAGAACGAAACCCCCACGAGCCAACGAGCCACCCGACCCCGCTAACGACACGAGCCACAAAGCTCCCCCCGTTGACGTCAGCGACATTCTACACGAGGATCCGCTAAGGGAACTAGCAACCCCACGAGCAGCCAGACGCCGAAAACAGTGTCATAGGTTATTTATGGAACCTAATCCAACGCGTACCGCAGCACAGCTAACAGACATCTGGAGCCTGATCGAAATCACCGCAGACGTTAGCCGAGACAAAATATTAGTGGTTAAATGCTTTTTTTCCTCCATATAGACCAAAGTCCTACCGACTAGGAGCCCCCCCTGGTAGGCGCTCAAAAACGACCCCGCAAAAATAGGGAATTGAACCACATACGCACCCATAAGAACGAAACCCACACCCACCCGCAGCAACTAGCCAAGGAAAGATAACCATGATACAGCCAACATCCATACAACTATGGACCACCCAGGAATATAGCCCCAAACACGCCGACGACATGACCGTCTATAAGGTCGCTCTCGCGAGTAATGCACGGTGGAGCAGAGCAGCACGACGACACGTAGAAGTTGAACCCTACGCCGTCCGCAAGACTTACACATGCTACACCCTCGAGATCGCGAACCGCATAGCCGAGTCGATGCACGCTAGCTATGGACTTGTCATAGTTGACGAAACAGACACCGCCACCGGATACAATGCGCGCGTCCACCAACCCGACCGATATCAGGATGCTCAGAAGTGGAACGTACAGCCCGACCCTACCGCCAAGCCGGAGACTGCACCCGCCAACCGTCCCCACATGGTATCCACGCATGGACGTCAGACAAGCCCCACGCGGCAGCTATCCAAACGCGCAAGGAAAGCCCGACGCAAAGAAATCAACGCCAGGAAGACCCCCAACTAATCACAAGGAGAATAACCCCATGCCCGCCAATGCAAAATATGAATTGTTCCACGCCCACGACGACGACGACGCCGCCGGAATCCTTGCGCGCTTCTTTAGCGCTTACAAGATGTTTGCATACATAACCTTAAACGTGATGATAAATCATAATCATTATGTTGTGGTCTCCCCCGAGGAGGGTGAGCCTTACTCATTACACGCCGCAACATGGAAACGCGCCACACTCGCCAACCACTACACCCCCCGCAGACCGGAGATGGACGCGGACGCCCTATATGAAACACAAGAAACAGAGCCCGACTCTAATTATATCTACGGATGCTGGCGAGAGGGTTAACCAGTGTTTACGCGTAAACACTGGGCAGCGCCACATAGCACAAATGTTCTCTGGCAGCCCAGAAAAAAAGATCCTACGGAGTTAGTTAACGGGCCACCTTTTTGCAGGGCGACTCCCTTGCGACAGTCGCCATGCTACATAGGACAAACGTTCTCATACAGCAGGAAATTTTTGATCCTGCGGAGCCAAACAGTCTCTATTCATCAACCATCTAGCAAGGACAAGTGAGCAACATGAGTAAGCCAAAGGTACTAAATGTAGCGAGAGACAGAAAGGCAGTTGCGGAAGCAATAGCAGCCGGTCGCTATGTTTATTGTGGAAGGAGAGCGAACAAGTTGGGATTTGGAAATCCGTTTGCTAGAAGACCAGGGACTAAGGCGTTAGTCGTAGTTCCAGATCCAATCAGAGCACACGTTACTTGGTTAATGGGCGTCAGTCATAAAGACGTAGATCAGGCAACCAGAAAGAGCGTTCTAAAACATCTGGGGTTCTTGAAGGGAAAAGATCTGGGATGTTGGTGTAAACCGAAGGCGTGTCATTGCGATCATTTATTGGAGTTGGCGAACAGCCACAAGGAGTAGGATTATGTATAACGGTAGTGCAAATTGGGAGACATGGACAGTAGCGTCAGTTTCTGACAATGACTGCTATGACCAGAAAATGGAATGGTTGGCCGAGCAGGAAGCCACCATAGAGGAAGACCAGGCGTACTGGTTTTTCATGGGCGTCATGGAGCCTCATGTAGTAGCCAGCAACAACGATTGGACCAAGGGCGACGAAGATAAAGTTGACTGGGCAGAGATCGCCATCGACTGGGAGAGTGATCGTGTCCAAGCCAATTGACGCCAAGCAGGTTCTGGAAGTCATTAAGGGCGTCGACGAAGCCGGCTACAAGCTGGACGACATCACGATCATCGCCTACATCCTCTCTCTCTATCAGGGGAAGACGCGCCTAAAAGTATGGTATGCCTTAGACCTGGACAAGGGTGCATACGAAATTGACGACATCATGACCATTACTGCAATTGAGCGCAGCATGATCAAAGACAGAAAGGAGGCGCAACGTGGAGCTCGCAGACGTTAACACCATGATCGCCAAACTGTTTGAGTGCAAGTTGTCCATAAACACCATGACAATCATGGCTTATGCAGTCTCCCAGGCAAATCAGAACGGCAGACAGAAGGTCATGCGGGAGAATCAGCTTGACCTAGATCACTATCCGTCCTGGTGGATTTTAGAATTTTACAGCATCTTAAAAATCTTAGACGAGACCAAGGAGGTCCAGAAAACCCATGCCTAAATCAGAAATTCTTGAAATGCTCGATGAACTAAAGGAGCTAAACATCCAGGTAGACAGACAAAGCGTCACAGCCTACATTGTCAGTCAGTACACCGGCATCCAACGGCTTCAAATGATCATGGAATTGGATATCAACAGTGACACCACATCGAAGCCCTGGAGACTCGAGTTCACCAATCTACTTTATGTATTAGATTGCGCCCAAACCGGGCGAGTCATCAATCAGGTTAATCAGAGCAAAGAGGAGAATCCCCATGCGTAACAATGGCAATTGGCGACGAGTGAAAATCACCCACATTCTAGCCTACGAGATCCAAGAAGGTAACGTTTACGGAGACACCTGGCCGGTCTATGTTGTCAGCTTGGCAGACGAAGACAACGGCAAGTGGGGGGATCCCTGGAAGTTTCGCGGAGGCTTCAAGGCCGAGCGCGCAGCCAGCTTTGCCAAAGAGATCGGCCGCGTCCGAAAGTTGCCCGTTGAAATCGAATTCCCATTCGATGCCACCGTCGAGTTTAAGTACAAGGGAGGGTTGCAGATGCAACTGAGCTAAGAAGAATTGCCGGCCGGACTAACCCGAATCCGGCCGGCCGGCTACTAACCATATTAACCAAGGAGGTCAACATGTCAATGATAGCCGAAGAAGCCACCGCAGACAATCTGCACGTCAGGATCCAATACGACACCAGTCGCAAGCGGCTAGGAACGTTCCCGTTAGACAGCCCGGTCATTACCATGGCCCGGCAGATCAGCGCGAAGACTCCAGAGCTTGAAGCGAGAGCCTGGCGCGGAGCGTACATAGTAGAAATTGGAGAGCTCCAGATCCTGGAAGCGCCACGCGAGATTAGTAACAAGTTCGTCACGGTGAAACAGGTAGCCCATTGTCGAGGCTACATGCTCTCCGAGAACGTCCCAAAATGGAGGCCACGTAACGTTAAGACGTTCACTTACCAGGGTTGGACTTGCACGTGCTACGACTTTGAGCACAACGCGCCAACCATCAAGACCACCAGAGGCGTTTACGGCCTGGCCCCCAAGCAGAGTGTGTGCAAGCACTTAATCGCACTCTGGATGCAGCAAGACATAGTTGCGAAGGGCATCAAGCCCGCCCCAATGTCCAAGGAGATTGTAACCACGACTAATCATGTGTGGTTCCCAGAGTTGCAGCGCTGGCAAGTCGGCAATGTAGACAGCAGCAACGCCGACTACCCGATCTACCAGGAGCCCCACCGTCCCAATCTCTCGATCACTTTCTACTGTGTATTTTGCATGGAGTACGACGATTGCCGTCACGTCGCCCAGTTGACGGCTTTACAGCTATTGCAGCAAGAGGAGATTTACGCTCATGCCGAAGAATAAACGCTACTACAATATAGTCAGGCCGGCCGACATAGCCACGCAGCCGCGAGGATTTGTCGACATGCAGGCATGGTTTCTCATGCAGGAGATCCCCGACGACCCAAGCGGACTAACCGCTTACGGCTACGTCGAGTACACCACAGAACTTACCGCTAGTGAGTGCTGGAGATATCAATTACGGCCGGCAGACGCCAGAGAACGAGCGATTCTCTATCTCTACCTGGACCATGATCGCGACTTAACGAAGGTCTACGGCTTTGTTAAACGCTGGATCACCTTCGGCATTGAGAAGGTCGAGGCCATAGCCAAGCGCGACGACCGCGACGGAGAGGTCGCCCGAGCAGTTTTAATCATCGACAACCCCGATTGGAGGCAATCAGCATGAGTGATCGACGAGAGACAGTAATTGTCCCAGTAACCAACAAGGGCGATCAAGTCTACATGAACGAGAAGGAGCGAGGTAAGTATTACGGCTTCCTTTGGGAGGCCATCAACTTATTTAGCCATGAAGTCGCCCAAGCACTTGGCGTACCCAAGAGCGGCACTCGCATGACTGTCCCCCAGTTCAATAATGTCTATCCCTTGGCCGTCCTATTGCCCGACCGCAACGCACATATCGACTATGACAGTGGGGATCTCAGGATCTCTACTGTGCATCAAGTGAGGTTAACGTGACCACTAGAAACGAGTTTCTGAATCAAGCACAGCGCGACCTTAACCTGATCAGCCGGCGCATGGGAACGATCCTATTGGTGTTCTCCCAGGGGAATCGCGGTGGAGTACATCTCTACATGATCCTGGACGACGACACCGGCCGCGAGCCCTTTGGCGTGCAGCGGCTCTACACCGCCAAAGAGATCGCCATGGTAGCCAGCGCTATCCGCAACGGCTTGGAGTACATGGAGCGTCACCCGGTATGAACGACTACAAGGTAACAACCCAATTCGAGGACGTCCGAGGTTGCGGCTTTCGTGCAGCCGGCCAAACAGGAGTTGGCAAGTATCTCATGGGAGGCAGGGGCATCGAGACCGATTGTGAACGTCTTCCCTATCCTCTCACAGTTTGCCCCTGTTGTGGCGAAGGTATCAAAATGTCCAGAAGCTGGACGAAGATCCAGGCCGCCAGGCTATTCGATCCCGTTCATTCGCCAGCTTGCACCAACCGGCCAGAGTGCGGCAACTGCCCAATATGCAGGCCGCACAGGGTAGGCGACCCGGCTTATCTCTTGTGGATAGGCGCGCGCAGCTATTCGCCGGCCGCTTTCGTCGACGAGGCTATGCGTATGGGAGTCAGCAGGCGTATCAACGCCATTCCCCGAGAGTTTCGCATCGGCGAGACATGGGTTTTCTTAGCCCATCCTAGAGGGCTAGCCGCCTCATCCTTTGGCGCGGACCAGCAAGCCACAGCCGCCGTCATTGGCGTCTTCAAACCGACCCACGTCGATCTTGTTATCGACAATGCCGACGCGATCCCCAAAGAGGCCAAGAACTTAGTTGACAGTCATGGCCCCGAGCACGTCAGAATCGTTGTGGTCAACAAGAATATTCAAGAGCAAGGAGAATTACTGTGAGCAATCCTGTTGAAATCAACCACTCGAGCCGAAGCGGCCCTACGTATCACAACTGGTCCAACGCGGCGACCTGGCTGATCGTCCACGAGATTTTATCAGTCCCAGGAATCCAAGCGTTTTACGAGAAGTGGCTAAAAGTTCTTGGCGACCATAGGCTCGAGGCCACCGACATCCACCAGTTCTACATTGACTATATGTGCGGCATGAACGGCAGCACCCAGTTAATGTTTAGCGAATACAAGTTCGTGAACTGGTTAGAGCTTGCTGGCTACTTGCAAGACGCCAGAGACGGAATTGCCAGAGTTGGCCCATTCAAGTATATCACCGAAGAAAGCGCATGAAGCTACAGAAAGGAGCGCTTACCGTAGCCAACCGGATCCTTGACAGTTTCAAGGCAGGAACCGTTGCCAAGCCCTTGGCAACGGTCTACATCAATCGCGACCTTGATCGCCCTATGAATCGCTGGAGCGCCCGTAACCAGCTTGGTTGCTACCTTGCCGGAGACACGGACGCCCGAGGTTTTCGCCAGTGGCAACAAGTCGGCCGCCATGTGGTTAAGGGAAATCATTGCCACAGTTGGATAGTCAATCCCTTGGTCACCAAGAAGGCCAAGGCGCAGGCCAGCGACCCCGACGAGACCTACGTGCGCGGCTTCCGTACCACGCCGGTTTACGACGTCTCACAGACAGACGGTGAGCCCATGCCGGACCAGGAGGAGAACAGAGCAAGGCTTGACGCTTTTCCTCTGGTCGACGTCGCCCGAGCATGGGGCATCGAGGTAGCTACCTACGACGGTTTACCTGGCCTGATCCGAGGTAGTTACAATCAGCGAGTGCGAGAGGGAGTAGTTATCGGACAAAAGATAACTATAGGCGTCGAGAACCCCAACACCTTCTTGCACGAGCTTATGCACGCAGCGGACGCCAGGGCAGGGGGGCTACCGCTCGTCAACCAGGAAGGCCCGGCCAAGGTGCTAACCGAAGCCGTCGCCCAACTGGGAGCGAGCGTGCTAGCCCACTTGGTCAATCTCCCAGACATTGCCGACGAAGGCAAAACGTGGGCTTACATCAGTAGCTACGCCAAGGAGGTCAAGCTAGATCCCCATGCAGTATGCGCCAAGGCAATCAGTCGCCTTGATGCAGCCATTCAGCAGATAACCGAGGAGGCGAACAATGCGTAACGCGGCCGCAGTAAGCGGTCAACTATCTCTATTCACCAACCAATCAAGAGGGCATCAAATGAGTGACGATCTACCACCCATCAGAAACAAGTTGATTTTCTACAATGCGCCTGGACACGCCTGGCTAAGAGTCCCAATGAAAGACATCAGGACATTAGGGCTTGACCAGGGCGCAATCTCCCCATTCAGTTACATCAAGCACGGCTACGCCTACCTTGAGTGTGACCAAGACTACGAGACCTACCTTGCAGCTCGTAAAGCCCAAGGCTACGAAGATCCCGACATCACGGATCGCATGGTCAAGAGCTTTAACAGGAATTCCCCGACATTCAGCCGGAAGTTACGTGATCGTTTCCTGGAGGCACAATCATGAAGTTAACCCCAATTAAAGAAGTCGAGTTCCTGTATAGCGAGAACCAGATGCTGATTGAACGCACGTTCTCGACTACCTCAGAGGCGAACGAGGCCATGAGGGTAGCCACGGCCGATCATCCCCCAGACTACGGCTACGACAAGACCGAGTTTATCGTAACCTTTGCAGACAATCAGTTCTATCGCGGCCGACTGAACGTCACGCAGGGGACCACAATAGGCAGCCATTTCCGCGCCATGTTTAACTTCTATTGCGGCCCCAACGCGACCATGCCGAAAGGCGCATCGCCGGCAGGTTGGGCATTGGCCGCTATAGACCTGAAGCATTTACAAGACACCTATGATTTCAGCACCTAAAGGAGCAGTAATGATACTTGACAGCAGTTCCATTCAATTAATCCAGATCCACGCGAAGACCAAGAAGGGTTTTTTGGTCAAGTTCACACTGACCGACGCCGGCCAGGTTGAAAACGTTCTGGAAGCCATAGAAGACATGGGCTACGAACCAACGGCCAACTTTCGGAATCGAGGCGCGGCTCCCAGGGCGGCCGACGTCGCCGAGCCAGAAGCGCCGGCCGTACTGCCCATGATCGGCGATGACATGCCGAACATTGGCCCGTTGCCCATCGACGAGCCAACGCGCCAGGTTCCCCCGAGCGACAACACGTTCATGACAACTTCGCTCTATAGCAATGCAATTGGAAAGGCCGGCGCGCTATGGGCAATCCGAGGCGATGCTTTCATCGTTTATGGAGTCCGAATCTACAGCGAGGTTTTAGCCGTATTGCAGGACGACGGCATCAACATTGCAGCCCTTGACCCAAGTGTCGAGTATCCCCTACTTGGCTACCTGGCAACGTTTAGCCTGAACAGTAACGGCAACCCGAAGAAGATCGTCAAATTGGAGAAGGTAGATGTCTAGTATTTACGATGACCCCGCCTGGCAAGCCCTACGTTTGATTTTCCTGGACCCCTACGAGAGCCCGGAGGCGCAATTGGAGGCCAACCAGGAAATGCACCGCATGTGGGTAATCGAGCTTGACGCCCGCTTTTGTAAGCCAGTCAGCTTCCCTAAGTCGCCCGACGTCCAGGACGGCCATCGCGTCAGGCTTACCTACGCACAGCAGATCGAGTTGCCCGACAGTGGCAAGCCCGAGGAGAGCGGCTGGCACAACTTCACCGAAGACCCCAACATGTATTGGGTGAGCTTCCTGAAGTCATGGGAAGTAACCCGCGCCGATTGGTTCAAGTACCAGGGCGCAGGTTGCTTGACCTGCAAACGGAATGATCGCTACTTTGTAGCAGAATAGTTAATCGCCGGCCGGTGAGCACAAGGGACAGCGCGAGCTACGCCCCTAAGCACCGGCCGGCCAGGAGAGTTTCAATATGCCCCCCGATTGTTCAGGATGCAGAAAGACAAGCACCGTAGATATTTCTCATTTCATGGGCGCATCCTACCATGCTTGGAAACGAGAAGACGCCTACGGTATCCCTACAGGATATTGGTGCAGCGCCTGCTACAACGACCCGAAGATGTATACCTATCGGAAAGATAGCTACTTTGACGCAGGTTACGCAGGCGAAAACCTAGAACCCGAAGACTATTAAGGAGACATCATGCCCGATAAAAATTGGTACTCAGTTCACACCGGCTTGCCTGGCTATATGCCAGCGAGCACCAGCGTTGTAGACACTCTAGGCACGGCCGAGGCAATCGCCATCGACGAGGCCCAGAGCTTCAGAGACGCTGACTACTTTGTCGAAGGCAGCGCCCGCAACCGCCGCTACGACATCTACCAGGAGAATCCCAACGTCAACTTCTCAGTAGCAACCTGGCAGTACATCGAGATTACCGGCCCGCATCACTACAGCTACTACGACGCCGAAAGCGACGAGCACCTTGCGGAGCGGATAGACGACGGAATGTTTGAATGAGGTTCACCGTCCGAATTCTAACGAACGAGGAGACGTTAGCCTTACCGTTTGCTAGATGGACGCAAATCAACACGGCTCACTTCAAGGGACTGTTGAAATATCTCGAGTGCCGAGAGGTAGTAAAGGAGGCATATGAGTATTATCTGAACCAGCTAACCTTTGCCGTCATGGAGCATGACGGAAAATACTATGTAGCAGGAGCTACATTCAAGAGACACGAGGAAGAACATGCCTAAATCATTGTATGGCGGCCTGAACGAGAAGGCCGCAGTAGGCGAGATGATGAAGCGTCTGGGCAGTAGCACCGAGTCAGCCCTTGGCGAGTTTCTGATCCGCGCCGACGCGAAGAACACCGCTTTGATTATGAAGACCTGGCCCGAGCTCTACGAGAGATATCGCGTCATTGCATTAACCCACACCCATATACAAGGAGAAACCCGATGAAACCGATCCACACAGCACTAGCATTTCTGCTACTTTCACTCTTGGGCGCAGTCGCCATGATCGCCTATCTGGTAACAAACCCGAGGGTCCAGATAGAGTATGTCGGCGAGCCACATTCGCACCCCGAACCCGCAGGCGTGACCGAGCCGACACTCGAGACACAGCCCCGGCAATGGAGCGGTTTTGACATCCCCGCAGATGCCATAATCCACGAAGACGGCGGTTGGTCCTCTCCTCTCGATGGTGGTTGCTTACCGTTTGCCCTATGCGACGATAGCGTCGAGCAGCTAGAGGCCGTCGAGGTCGAGTACACATCGAAGACGAGCTTCCCCGACTGGCTGATAGAAGGCGACCGCTACGGCAATAGCTTGCTATGCCGGCCATGGACCAGCGGCCGCACCGTCTGTATCCGGCTGAACTTGGAGGTTGAGTAATGCCATCTGAGGCCGATCTCGACTATCTCAAGGTAGCAATTTCAATGCTGGAGAAGGAGTTAGGCCATACTGTGCATCTTACGCGCCTTGGAAAGCACAACGCCTTTCGCCTGCACGACAATGCAGCTCGCAGCATGTTTAGTCACCCCACCTATGAGACGCTTTCAGACCTGGCCTTAATGGTCTATGGAGCAACGCTCATTCTGCAACATAAGGAGGCAACGAAGAAGCACCGCAAAGCATACGGTTAGAAGAAATCAGCGCCGGCCGGCCGGTATACCCCGTTCGGTCGCAATGCCGTTCAAGGTTGGCCGGCCAGCGCGTCAATCAACAGGAGGCATATTATGCCACGAGCACACAATAATAACTACAGCCCGCATAGGCCCATTACTGCAATCGAGGTTCAATTGCCCAATCTTGCCGAACAAGTTGGCCTTGGTCCGCTACTCATGGTCCGGCATCAAGTCGAGCAAGGCTTAGTGCAGATAATCGACGGCAACCAGCGCCCCGTTTTCGGCTATGGTTGGTACAGCCACCATGAGCTCGCCGAAATTGTCATCGCTTCCCTGGCCTTGTTCAATACCATCCGGTTAGAACAGACATGGGGGAAAGTGGTATGAGCAACGACAACTTGAAACATGGTGTGCGCGTACATATCACCTTCTCAGCAGAGCCTGAGCGTGACACATTGGACGTCCTTCCCTTTGCCACATTTGCCGTCATCTATCCCCGCTATGCAGCAATAGTTGGCACGGAGGCCGGCAATTACGCCTTGAGGTTCAACGACTTTGACCGCTTGCGCGTTATCAGAATCTATGGCCGAAACGCATATGTCACGGAGGAGACGTGACACCGCCCAGGCTAGGAGCTCTCACCGACGCTGAATATGCTGTATTCGCCATCGAGTGGGAGCTCCGCGACGTCAATCGTCGTATCGCCTTGCTATCCGACGAGCGCAACGTCATCGTATCCAAGCGCAACAAGATACTAGAGGATCAAGAGAAATGTCGAAAGAAGATCGCGCTAAAATCCACGAGCTAAAGAAAGGAGACTGCATTAGGCTTACTCCAAAAGGCGTAAGCTGGAAAGTAATAGGCTTTCACCATAGCGAACGCCACCCTTACAGACCGCTTGGAGAAAGAGAACCATACCTACGTATGGTTGCTTTCCGCAGCCAAAAGGGAGGCAGAAAGAGCTTTTACATCTGGAGCAAAGAATGGAAGAAGACTTTCATAAGGGTGAGTTGTGATGATCCCGCATGATCAGAAGGCGCATTGGGTAACTATGCCGCAGCTTCGGAAAGAGCTTCTAGTACGAGGCAATCTGTACAGCTTCCTTCACAGCCCAGTTGGCAAAGCCGTTTGGACTCCAATCTACAAGAACCGCTTTGGCTACGTCCTGGACGCAATGTCCAAGAAGTATAGTGAAGATCACTTCAAATTCATGGTAGCCCGCGACGAGGAGGGCGACCTACTAATCATTGAAGTAACAGAACTGAATTGACGAACCGGCCGGCGCAGCAAGGACAGCGCCCAACACACGCCCCGCGCCGGCCGGTTCAAGACCACTAAATAAGGAGTAACCCCATGCACCCAATCACCGAGTATGTTCAACACATGACCCCCGAGACGCTAGCGAGCTACCTGTTTGACCTAAGCATCAACAGCGTTAAGGCCGACCCCAACGCGGCCCTAATAGTTCGCAACATCTTAGAAGATTTGCACCCATATTGGACCGCCGACGAGTTACACCGCATTGACGTTTGGTTGAAGAATAACGGTAAGGTTGTAAACCTGAACGCCGGAACCATCGAGCGAATCTGAGTAACCACCTAAAACATAGAACGGCCGCGTCACCGAGAGGCGTTGCGACCGTTCAAGGGGGGGAGCCACAAGCAGTCTATCCCATCTACACTAGAAGACAAGGAATAACACATGCCAGACGTAACAGTAGAGAACGTAGTATCGCTGCTCATTCACTGGGAGCTTAAAGAGCCCCCAGGCGTCACCCCCGAAGAAATGGCGAAAGCAGCAGCAGCCGTGATGAACGGCATCATGGATGAAGGCTCGTTTTACGCCCTCATCGAGACACCAGGCACGCTCATGCGCCCGACCGTGGAAATCTACTTCCACAATCAGAATTGGGCAGCAGAAATCGCGCCCGAATAGGGGAAAGACTAGCAAGACCGTTTACGCGTAAACACTAAGCCGGCCGGCCGCACCATGCGGCCGGCCGGCCTTTTTTTGTTGACGAGGCACTATGCAAAATGGCCTACAAAGGCCGCATAAGCCCACGGCTCAAAGCAATTCAATCTATCCACTCACTGAAGGCCGCTCACGGCCAAGTCGCATAGTGAGGCCGCAGCCGAGCATCTACTAGCGCAGCAGGGACAGGCCCACACTTGTAGGACCCCGTAGCTAGTAGCATTATTCTTACTGAAGGAAGGAGGAAAGGAGGCGTGCAATCGTTTTGCAGTCAGACAACATTACTCCTGGTGAGGAAAGGAGGAAGGAGGATCGCTCTACTCTGCCTATGTTGTTTTCTTACTGAGGCAAAGGAAAAAGGAGGCGTGCAATCGTTTTGCAGTCAGACAACATTACTCCTGGTGAGGAAAGGAGGAAGGAGGGGCTTGATTATTGCGCCGTTGATCACTCTTACTGAGGCACAGAAAAAGTCTTCTGTTAAAGGGTGCTCATTGCGCCGTTGATCACTCTTACTGAGGCACAGAAAAAGTCTTCTGTTAAAGGGTGCTCATTGCGCCGTTGATCACTCTCACTGAGGCACAGAAAAAGTCTTCTTTTAGAGGTTGATTGCTCACGCCCACCGCCTTGAGTGAATCGCTCCACGCGACCGGCCTAAGGCCCGGCTCAAGGCTATCTTCCGACTTGAGTAAATCGCTCATCGCGACCGGCCTAAGGCCCGGCTCAAGTCTCCGCTTCATAGCGGCAAAAACGCTTCCCGACCGCTAGGTCGCCACTCAATCGCCGGGGGGGCTACCCAACCACGCTACCTCAATCGCCGGAGGGGGCTCGCCCTCATGCGCCGGGGGGCTACCCAACAACGCTACCTCAATCGCCGGAGGGGGCTCGCCCTCATGCGCCGGGGGGCTACCCAACAACGCTACCT